>ERZ860508.3-NODE-3-length-250209-cov-7.701164_pt1 | contig 250209 bp, 209 predicted proteins | sample MGYA00509976_ERZ860508 | MGnify/ENA primary metagenome ERZ860508 (study PRJEB30046, sample SAMN00715242) | human gut metagenome | study: EMG produced TPA metagenomics assembly of the A metagenome-wide association study of gut microbiota in type 2...
TAGGCTCTTCCGAAACGATGGTGTGCGAGGCGTGCGAGTTTGAGGATCACTTCTTAAAGCTTTATCCCGATATCGCAGTGGTGCTGAACGTGGACGCAGACCACCTTGACTATTTCGGTACTCTCGATAACATCAAAAAGTCCTTCGGCAAGTTCTGCTCCATGGCAGGAAAGGTCATTGCCAACGGCGATGATAAAAACACAATGAGCGCTCTTGAGGGCATAGAAAACATTATAACCTTCGGCTATTCCGATGGCTGCGAGTGGCAGCCTGCCAATGTTGAGAGAAAGAACGGTCTGCTTACCGAGTTTGATATTATCCATAATGGCGAGCTTTTCACCCATGCGGCTCTTCATGTCCCCGGCGAGCATAATGTTCTCAACGCCGTTGCCGCAGCTGCTGCCGCATATGAATCGGGCGCTGACGGCGAAATGGTGAGAAACGGCCTTGACTCCTTCAGAGGTGCAAAGCGCCGCTTTGAAAAATACGGCGAGGTGCATAACATCACCGTCTGCGATGATTACGGTCATCACCCTACAGAGCTGGAAGCAACTCTCAGGGCGGCAAAGGGCATGAACTTCAACCACGTATGGGCAGTTTTCCAGCCCTTTACATTCTCACGTACTGCGCTTCTGCTGGACGATTTCGCAAGGGTGCTGAAAATTGCGGATAAATGCGTTATCACAGCCATTATGGGCTCCCGTGAGAAAAATACTTACAATATCTATGACAAGGACCTTGGCAACAAGGTTGAGGGCGCTGTGTGGTTCGAGGACGAACAGGATCACGACCGCAACTTTGAGCTGTGCGCCGAGTATGTGAGCAGCCATGCGGAAGAGGGCGACCTTATCCTTACCATGGGCTGCGGCGACATCAACAAGTGTGCATGGCTTATCCTTGACAAGCTGAAAGCACGCTTCGGTGAGTGATACGGAGGTAATATGGATAACAATTTCAACGGACAGAATTACGGGCAGAACAGCAATGAGCCTGCAAACAATGGTTATAGCGCACCCGTTCAGGGCGGATATCGTCCCTATGTGCCTTATACTCCGCAGTATCCGAGCGGAAATATGGGGAACGGAGATATGTTCGAGGTCTCCCCGCAGGAGCGCAAGGCGTTGAAAAGGCAGTATTTCGGCACATTCGGCAGGGCTATGGTGCACTGTGTCGGCTCATTCATTATGGCGCAGGCTATCTTTATAATAATGAGCCTCAGCGGATATGAGTTCCGCTATACCGAGGACGGAACGGCTATAGTTGACTGGCTTTACAATATTGCGGGAAGTCTGCCGTCCATTGTGTTCTGCATAGGTATTTTCCTTTTTGACAAGGGCACGAGCCATGCTTCCGCCGGTGATTATTTCAGAACGGACAGGATTGGTTCAAAGTCTGTTCTTGCTTTCTTCGGAATGGTAATGTTCGCATATGCTGCGGCGCTTATCTGTCAGGCGCTGCTTATAAACGGAATGTTCTCCATAGGCATATCGCCCATATCGGAGGATTACCTGACTGAGGAGGATCTTAGCCCCACGTATCTGGCGGTAAGCTTTGTGACCACCGCCATACTTGCTCCCATTGCTGAGGAACTTATGTTCAGAGGGGTTATTCTCCGCCGCCTCAGCAAAATAAGCCAGAGCTTTGCCATATTTATGTCCGCACTTATCTTCGGACTTATGCACGGAAACTTCGTTCAGACAGTGCTGGGCATTTGCCTAGGAATAGTTTTCGGTTACGCTGCGGTAAAAACAGGCTCTCTCATTCTCCCAATAGCAGGGCATATATTCGTGAATACCGCTGCCATGACCAACAGCTTTGCGGAGTATTATCTGGGCGAGGAGTCCGCTTCCATATACTGGATGCTGCTTATTGTGGGCTTCGGTGTCATCGGCACCATAACCTTGATAGTGCTGCTTGCTAATCACAGGATATCCTTCCCTCAGTTCAATGAGTACCATAAGAAAAGGACTTTTCCCATAATTTTCACCTGCGTGTCCTTCTGGCTGATGATGTGCATTTATCTTTTCGACTGCATTTCTACCTGCGGACCTGTCACAGAGAAGCTTATGGGAGAATAAATTGAGGGCTGAAAGGCAAAAATGTTGACAACAGCGGAAAGCTGTGGTATAATCTTTTTTATGAAGAAAAATTTCTCGGTGAAAAATGCCGAAAAAGGTGGTTAATATCAATGGAAAAAATCAACGGCAATGACATTTTGTGCGAATTTGACCTTGAAGAAGCCAAGAACAGCGAGGGCAAGGAGATAGAGATCTCTGCCTGCGTTCATAAGGTTAAGAAGATGGGCGGATTTGCTTTTGTAATACTCAGAACAGCAAGATACCTTATCCAGTCCGTATATTCCCCCGAGACCTGCCCCGACAGCATCGACGGCATCAAGGAGGGCTGCTTCGTTACAGTCAAGGGTACTGTAAGAAGGGACGACCGTGCTTACAACGGCATCGAGATCGCCATGACAGGCATCAAGCTTATCCACAAGCCCGAGTTTGATTATCCTCTCCACGTTTCCGCAAGAAAGATCGGCTGCACACTGGACGTTAATCTGGATAACAGAAGCGTTGCCCTGAGAAATCCCGTGGAAAGAGCTGTTTTCAAGTTCCAGGAGGGCGTTGTTTCAGGATTCAGAGAGTTTATGATAAAGAATAAATTCACCGAGATCCACACACCTAAGATCGTTGCACAGGGCGCAGAGGGCGGCGCAAACATCTTCCGTCTCGACTACTTCGATCACGAGGCATTCCTCAACCAGTCTCCTCAGTTCTACAAGCAGGCTGCTGTGGCTTTCTTCGACAGAGTTTTCGAGATCGCTCCCGTTTACCGTGCAGAGCGTCACTCAACCTCACGTCACCTGAACGAGTACATCGGTCTTGACTTTGAGATGGGCTTCATCAACGATATGTACGACGTTATGAATATGGAGACCGCAATGCTCCGCTACCTGATGGATTACCTGAAGGAAAACTATGCAAATGAAATAAAGATACTGAATGCAGATATCCCTGAGATCACCGAGATACCCGCAGTAAAGTTCGAGGACGCTGTTACACTTATCAAGGGCAGCAAGGCAAAGAACAAGTTTGACCTTGAGCCTGAAGACGAGGTGTTCCTCTGCAACTGGGCAAAGGAGAACTACGGTACAGAGTTTATCTTTGTAACAAACTTCCCCTCTTCCAAGCCTCCTTTCTATGCAATGAACGACAAGGAAGACCCCAGAACAGCCTGCAAGTTCGACCTTCTTTTCAGAGGTCTGGAGATCACAACAGGCGGTCAGCGTATCCACGATTACAACGAGCAGCTTGAAAAGATGAAGGCACAGGGTCTTGACCCCGAGGACTTCAAGAGCTACCTCGAGAGCCACAAGTACGGACTTCCTCCTCACGGCGGTCTGGGTATCGGTCTCGAGAGACTTGTTATGAAGCTTCTCGGTCAGGCAAATGTACGTCAGGCTTCCATGTTCCCCAGAGACATGAACCGTCTGCTTCCGTAAACAAATGTCAGTCTGAATGTTAAGAACTTTAAAAATTCGTATTTTGACTGCAATTTTCTGCAAAATGCGTAAAAAGAATATGAAATTGCAAGTTATTTTATAAATCTTGCAATAATATTTGAAAAAGGGCTTGACAAACAGAAAATAATAGTGTATTATATAAACATACAAAAACACAGTTAATATTTCAAAGGCAATGACGCCGATAAACAGTTACCGCATAAAAAGCGGGCACTGTCTGTCGGTGTCTTTTGTTTTTGATGATTTTTAAGGGAGGAAAATATTATGTCAGAGAGTATTATCCAGGGAGTTAAGAATGTACCCGATTATTTCGGCTGCAATGTTTTTAACGAGGAAACAATGAAGTCCAGACTTCCCAAGAACGTTTATAAGGCTCTTCTTAAGACCAAGACTATGGGAACTGCACTCGATCCCGATGTTGCCGATGTTATCGCAACCGCTATGAAGGACTGGGCTGTAGAGCAGGGCGTTACTCACTACACCCACTGGTTCCACCCCATGACAGGTCTTTCCGCAGAGAAGCACGATTCCTTTATCTCTCCTACAGATGACGGAAAGGTAATAATGGAATTCTCAGGCAAGGAGCTTATCAAGGGCGAGCCTGATGCGTCTTCCTTCCCCTCCGGCGGTCTGAGAGCTACATTCGAGGCAAGAGGCTACACCGCATGGGACCCCACATCTCCCGCATTTATCAAGGATAACACACTTTACATACCTACAGCATTCTGCTCCTACACAGGCGAAGTCCTCGATAAGAAGACTCCTCTTCTCCGTTCAATGGAGGTTATTTCCGAGCAGGCTGTAAGAGTTCTGAAGCTCTTCGGTTCCAATGCTACAAGAGTTACCACTACTGTAGGCCCCGAGCAGGAATATTTCCTCGTTGACAAGAAGCTTTACGATCAGCGTAAGGATCTTATCTACACCGGCAGAACCCTTTTCGGCGCTAAGGCACCTAAGGGTCAGGAGCTTGAAGACCATTACTTCGGCAACATCAAGGACAGAGTTCATGAGTACATGACCGATCTTGATGAAGAGCTCTGGAAGCTTGGTATCTACTCCAAGACTGAGCATAACGAGGTTGCTCCCGCTCAGCACGAAATGGCTCCTATCTTCACCACATCAAACGTTGCTGCTGACCAGAACGCTCTTACCATGGAGATCATGAAGAAGGTAGCTCTTAAGCACGGTCTTGTATGCCTCCTCCACGAGAAGCCTTTCGCTGGCGTTAACGGTTCCGGTAAGCACAACAACTGGTCTATCTCCACTAACGAAGGTCAGAACCTTCTCGACCCCGGCAAGAATCCTAAGGACAATATCCAGTTCCTTACCTTCCTTGCAGCTATCATCAAGGCTGTTGATGAGAATGCTGACCTGCTGAGACTTTCCGTTGCTTCCGCAGGCAATGACCACCGTCTGGGCGCTAACGAGGCACCTCCTGCTATCATGTCCATTTTCGTAGGCTCCGAGCTTCAGGAAATACTTGATGCCCTCGAGTCCGGCGAGATGATAAAGACCGATGCAAATGAAGAGTTCGTTATCGGCGTTGAGGCTCTGCCCAACTTCCCCAAGGATACCACAGACCGTAACAGAACCTCTCCTTTCGCATTCACAGGCAACAAGTTCGAGTTCAGAAGCCTTGGCTCCTCCGAGACCATCGCCTGCACAAACTGCATACTCAACACTATCGTTGCAAATTCCCTTAAGGAATTTGCCGACAGACTTGAAGGCGCTGCTGATTTCTCCACCGAGCTTAACAAGCTCCTTGTTGAGACTATCAAGAAGCACAAGAGGATCATCTTCAACGGCAACGGCTATGATGCAAGCTGGGTAGAAGAGGCTGCAAAGCGTGGTCTTCCCAACTATGCTTCCACTGTTGATGCTGTTCCTCACTATACTGATGAGAAGAACGTCAAGATGTTCGAGATGTTCAAGATCTACACCAGAACCGAGCTTCAGTCCAGAACTGAGATAATCCTTGAAAACTACTCCAAGATAATCAACATCGAGGCTCTTACAATGCTGGATATGGCTAAGAAGCAGATCCTGCCCGCAGGTATGGGCTTTGCTAAGGAGCTTGCTGATTCCGTTAATGCTAAGAAGGCAGCAGGCGTATCCGCTGACCTGGAAAAGAAGCTTGCTGACAAGGTAAGCGCTCTTAACGCAGGCATTGCAGACGCTATTGACGACCTTGATGCAAAGCTTATCGGCGTTGCTGATGAGGACGGCTACGAGGCTACTGCAAGATACTACAGAAACTCCGTATTTGCTTCCATGCAGAACCTGAGAGCAGTTGCAGATGAGTTGGAGACCATTACTCCCGAAAAGAAATGGCCTTTCCCCACCTACGGCGACCTCCTTTTCAGAGTTTGATATCGGCATAAGAACTGAATACGCATAAAACGCTATGGCAGCGCTATCCTTGCGATAACGCTGCCATATTTATTATGATTATTCCCATTTTCAGATAATGCGTGATTCCCTGTCACGTATGCTCACTCTACAGGCGGTGCGCTTTATCCCTGAGAGCGTCCGTCATCTCCCTGAAAAAGCCCCTGCTCGTTTGAACAGGGGCTTTTCTCTCTTACAATTCATCTGTCAGCCTGCAAATTATTTCATTTGACAGCAAAAATCCCTCGGGTGTAAGTATTATCCTGTTACCGTTGATTTTTAGCAGCCTGTGAGCTTCCATGGGCTTTGCTGCTCTGATTATCCTGTCCTTGTTTTTGCAGCTCGAAATATCGCAGCCCTCGGAAAGCCGCAGGGCAAGCATCATTTTTTCTTCTTCGGTGCATGGAGATTCGTCCGAGATTATCTCCTGCTGGCGTGGGGAACTAATGTAGCCTGCAATATCCCTCGGAACATAAAATCTTTTGCCGTTCATACATGAGTGGGCTGATGGGCCCGTACCGAAATATTCCTCGCACCGCCAGTATTTCAGATTGTGACGGCATTCATATCCTGTTTTGGCAAAGTTGGATATCTCATACTGCCCGAAGCCGTTTTCCGCAAGCATATCTACTGCCATAAGATAGATGTCCGCCGATTTGTCATCGTCCGCCGCAGCGCTTACCAGCTCGGGACAGCCCGCAAGGGGAGTGTTCTCCTCGATTTTCAGCATATAGGCAGAAATGTGGGTAACATTCAGCTCCGCAAGCTTCCTGATATTATCCCGCACGGTCTCTTCTGTCTGATAGGGAAGTCCAAGCATAAGGTCAGCGGAGATATTTTCAAATCCTGCCTTTTGGGCGTTCTGTATGGCCTCCGCTGCCTGACGGGAGTTGTGGAGCCTGCCCATCATTTTAAGCTCGTCATCATTAAAGCTCTGTATGCCGATAGAAAGGCGGTTTATGCCTGCCGCTCTGAAATCCCTCATAAGCTGGAGAGTGGCGGAATCGGGATTGCACTCGGCGGATATCTCAGCGTCCGCCGAAATATCCGCCGCAGAAAGGATATCATAAATTTGTGCGCCGCTCAGGAGAGATGGCGTTCCGCCGCCGAAATAAACGGTATCGGCGGTGATATTTGCAGCCCTTATGTTCCTTACCACAGCCTTAACGTAGCTGTCGGTAAGGGACAGATCGGTCTGGGAATAAAAGTCGCAGTAAAGACATTTCCTGCGGCAGAAAGGCACATGAATATAAAGTCCTGTCATATTCGTTTTATTCATCAAGCTTGAGCACAGCCATAAACGCTTCCTGGGGAACTTCAACAGTACCCAGCTGGCGCATACGCTTCTTGCCCTCCTTCTGCTTTTCAAGCAGCTTTTTCTTTCGGGTGATATCGCCGCCGTAGCACTTTGCAAGCACGTCCTTGCGCATTGCCTTTACGGTCTCTCTTGCAATGACCTTGCCGCCGATAGCCGCCTGAATGGGAACTTCAAACATCTGGCGGGGGATATTGTCTTTGAGCTTTTCAGCAATTCGTCTGCCTCGTGCATATGCCTTGTCAACGTGGATAATGAACGAAAGTGCATCCACCACCTCGCCGTTGAGAAGCACATCAAGCTTGACAAGCTTGGAGGGTGCATAGCCCATAAATTCGTAGTCAAATGAAGCATAGCCCCTTGTCTTAGATTTGAGGGCATCAAAGAAGTCATAAACTATTTCGTTGAGGGGCAGCTCATAGTGAAGCTCCACTCTTGTTTCGTCCAGATATTTCATATCCTTGAAAATACCACGCCTGTCCTGGCAAAGCTCCATAATGTTGCCCACGTAGTCGGAGGGGGAAAGGATAGATGCCTTTACCATAGGCTCCTCGGCGGAGGCGATAACTGAGTTGTCGGGATAGTTTGAGGGGTTGTCGATATATACCGTCTCGCCGTTTGTAAGGTTTACCTTGTAGATAACGGAGGGGGCGGTGGTGATAAGGTCAAGGTTGTACTCACGTTCAAGGCGCTCCTGGATTATTTCCATATGGAGAAGTCCAAGGAAGCCGCAGCGGAATCCGAAGCCCAGAGCGATAGAAGTCTCAGGCTCAAAGGAAAGGGCAGCGTCATTGAGCCGGAGCTTTTCCAGTGCGTCACGGAGATCGCCGTACTTTGCGCCGTCCGCAGGATATATACCCGAATATACCATGGGGTTTACCTCACGGTAGCCGGGGAGAGCTTCATCGCAGGGATCAGCCGCATCGGTAACGGTGTCGCCCACCTTTGTGTCGCCGATAGATTTGATTGAAGCGGCAATGTAGCCAACCTCGCCTGCCTTTATAGTTCCTGCATTAACAAGGTCGGTAGCGCCCATGTAGCCCGTTTCTACAACGGTGAAATCAGCGCCTGTTGCCATAAGATGAATGGTCTGACCGATCTTTACGGAGCCGTCGATAACACGGACGTAAATTATAACGCCCTTGTAGGAATCGTAGTAGCTGTCGAAAATAAGAGCTTTCAGTGGAGCGTTCACATCGCCCTTGGGGCAGGGAACATCGGTAACTATCTTTTCAAGTACTGCCTTGACGTTTGTGCCCATTTTTGCGGAAATACGGGGAGCGTCCATTGCGGGAATGCCGATAACGCTTTCCACCTCGGCGCATACCCTTTCAGGCTCTGCGGAGGGCAGGTCTATTTTGTTGACAACGGGAACGACTTCAAGATCATGTTCAATAGCAAGGTAAGTGTTGGCAAGGGTCTGGGCTTCGATACCCTGAGATGCGTCCACTACCAGCACAGCGCCCTCGCAGGCTGCCAGCGAGCGTGAAACTTCATAGTTGAAGTCAACGTGACCCGGGGTGTCGATAAGGTTGAAAACATATTCCTTTCCGTCGTCCGCCTTGTACATGAGCCGCACGGCACGGGCCTTTATGGTTATTCCACGTTCTCTTTCGATATCCATGTTATCAAGCAGCTGATCTTCCATGTCACGCTTTGCGACAGTGGAGGTAAGCTCCAGGATACGGTCCGCAAGAGTTGACTTGCCGTGGTCGATGTGGGCGATAATGCAGAAATTTCTTATATTTTCCTGGCTGTAATCCAAGTTAACACTTCCTTTTGCTGAATATGGGATTTAGAACCTGTCTTCATAAGAAATGTGTGCGGATTTTCGAGCATAATTTTGTTGCAGAGTAGGCAAAAATCCGCAGGCGGGCTTTCGCCCGGCAAGGATTTTTAACGCAGTCTGCGGCAAAATTTGCCGAAAAGACGTGCGCATATGCTTGTGAAGACGGGTTCTTACTGCTTTGCAGGGTAATTTTTTTCAATAAGCTCTCTGAATTTCCTGAGAGCGTCGCTTCTGTGGCTCACCTGATTTTTTTCATCGGCGGAAAGCTCCGCAAAGGATCTGTCGCCGAACATGAAGATAGGGTCATAACCGAAGCCGTTGGTTCCACGCTTTTCGTAGCCTATCTTACCCTCGCAGGCGCCTGAAACTATATTCTTATTGCCGTTTTCGTCAATGTAGCAGATGCAGCATCTGAATCTTGCTGTGCGCTTGTCATCGGGGACGTTTTCAAGCTCGGAGAGAACTCTTGCGCAGCGCTTACCCTCCTCCGCATATCTGGCGGAGTATATTCCGGGAGCGCCGTTCAGGGCATCAACTTCAAGTCCGCTGTCATCGGAAATGACAGGTAGGTGGAACATATCGTAAATTGCCTTTGCTTTGAGATAAGCATTTTCCTCAAAGGTAGTTCCTGTTTCCTCTACCTCGATGTTTGCGCCGGCTTCCGACTGGGATATTACATCAAAGCCCATAGGCTCCAGAATCTCACGGAATTCTCTCAGCTTGTTTTTGTTGTTTGAAGCTAATATCAGTTTCATATATGACCTCGTTTACTTTTCTTCATCGTCTTTTTTCTTCTTGCCGAAGGTAATTTCCTTGAACAGGAAGCCGAACTTGCCGTCCTTAAGGCTCTTCTTTTCAGGCTCCGCAGGCTGTTCTTCTGTGTCGGGTATGGGAATTTTCTCCTCGGCAGCCTCTGTGGGCATTTCCTCAACGGGGGATTCGTCCATTATTTCCTCAGGCATATCAATGGGAGCAGGTTCTTCCTCGGAAACTTCTTCGTTAATTTCGGGGATTTCTTCTTCCGAATTGGTAGTTTCTTCAACAGGAGCTTCCTCAACAGGTGCGGGAGCTTCTTCCTCAGTTTCATCGGCAGGCTGTGCTTCCTCATCGGTATCTTCCTCAGCCTCGTTTTCATCATCTGTCAGACGTTCATAGTTGCCTGCAAAGTCTGTCTCGGTGGCAAAGAGAGCGTCCGCATAATCCTTTGCGGAAAATTCCATAAGATCGTCTATCTTCTCGCCCACGCCCACAAGCTTTACGGGAATGCCAAGCTCACGGTGAATGGTGATGATTATGCCGCCCTTTGCAGTGCCGTCCAGCTTTGTAAGTACGATACCCGTAATGTCAGCCACTTCCGAGAAAAGCTTTGCCTGATTAACGGCGTTCTGACCTGTGGTAGCGTCAAGCACCAGCAGGGTCTCTATGGAGCAGCCCTCTGCCTGCTGTGAGCAGATTCGGGTTATCTTTTTCAGCTCGTCCATAAGGTTCTTTTTGTTGTGAAGTCTGCCTGCGGTGTCGCAGATAACAACGTCCGCATTTCTTGCCTTTGCGGCTGTGATTGCATCAAACACAACGGAAGCGGGGTCGCTGCCCTCATTGTGCTTTACGATATCCGCACCTGCACGATCCACCCATATCTGGAGCTGGTCGATAGCAGCGGCTCTGAATGTATCGGCGGCGGCAACTATTACCTTTTTGCCCTGATTTGTGAGCTGTGCCGCCAGCTTTCCTATGGTGGTGGTCTTGCCCGCACCGTTTACGCCGATAACAAGCACTACAGACGGCTTTGTGGAAAGGTCAAGCTTCTTGTCCTCGCCCAGCATTTCGGTAATGATAGCTTTCAGCTCGTCTTTTATGAGCATAGGGTCGGTGATGCCCTTTTCCTTGACCTTTTTTCTCAGCTCGGCACAGATATCCACAGAAGTCTGCACGCCGATATCGCACATTATAAGAGTTTCTTCAAGCTCTTCAAAAAAATCTTCATCTATCTTGGTAAACGAATTTATAAGGGAATTGACCTTGCTCATCATCGAGTCTCTGGTCTTTTTGATGCCCTCGGCAATTTTATCGAAAAATCCCATATATGACAGCCTCCTTGAGATAGTGCAGCAGCGCACGCATATATACCTATCTTATATTATAAATAAAAAGCCGCTCCTTTTAGTTAATTTTTTATTAACAAAGGTATTATCAGGCAATTATTTTTTTTACTGATGTGTCAGCTCGCTCTTTATTTTGCCGCTCTGGTTGAGATGAAGCAGCTGATGGCGTGTCAGGGGCATAAGGATTATGCCCGCTGCGTCATTTTGTGTCCAGAAGTCCGCCAAGATCATCACCGAAATATTTCATCGTTACCTCCGGAATGTCTGTTATCTTTTTATCCTGTCATTTGCCCGATAGGGTATTGGCCGGGAATTTTCCTTTTGCAGCCTGCCTATTTTGTCGCAGATAATGTCATACAGATTATCCTCCGTGTAAGCAAGCTTTTCTATATCAACATTTTCATCTGTGCATTTGCTGTTATTATACCTTTGGGCATACAGACCGCATTCCTTTATAAAGTTCATTATGAGGGAAATCTCTTCCTTATCCGCATCTGAAAAAATGCTCTGAGCGTTCAGAGATGATCTGATAAAATCGCAGAAATAAGCATGGTCATAATCCCAGTTGATGTTTCCGTTGTCCTGAGCCTCGCAGCGAAGTGCCTCTGCTTCTCTCAGCAGTTCTCCCTGCAGATTATCCGCCTGACCGCTCTTGGGCACATAGTTTTTCCAGATATACTTGCATTCCTCAAAATATTCTTGCTTGTATTCCCTTGATTTAAGTTCATCAATGGTGATACTTTGCTTTTGGCGCTTGAATAAATCAAATTTTCCCATAATTTACCCCATTCCGTATTTAGTCTGCTATACTGTCGAGCTGTTCTTTGTCAAGATAAAATTCATCGCCGTACAAGGTCCATTCAAGAGGAAGCTCCAGCGTGAAATTTTTCCCGTTCAGGAATTTGCGCCGAGTATCTACTCTGGAAAGATCGGCATGAGCCTCTTCCGGCTGCATAACAGCCACTCTTGCATCAAGGAACTCAGCAAGATAGTTCCACCACGTCCGGCAGGTCACCAATGCCTGTGGTAAAGCCAATGATCCCTGCAGTGTAGCCTCTGCCGTCGCCGATATCCTCGATGTATCCGTATTGCAGGGAGTAATCCGTGTCAGAATTTTCAGCACTTGAAACAAGCGCAAAAACTTCCTTGCGAAGTATCCCGCCAGAAATATCATCTTCCGAAATTTTATCAGATGATTTGTTATCGAAAGTACATCCGACAGCAGAAAACAAAACACAGGATAATAAAAGCATTTCCACTGTGCTTCTTAAATGCTTTGATCTGAGCTTCAATATGACCTACCCTTTCAGAATGTTAGTTTATCGGGCAAAAATCATCTTGAATACGTCGCCTGTTCATTGCCCGAATAGTCAAAAAGCCCGTCGTTCTTTTCTTCCAGCGCCTTTATCATGTGATAGGTGTACTCGTTGTAAGGCGTGGGGATACCAAGCTCCCTGCCCATTTTCATAAGCGTACCCGAAAACATATCTATCTCCGTGTGGCGCTTTGCGTCAAGGTCCTGCAATGTGGAATAGCGTGCAGAGGGCGGAACGGCGCTTCCACGGCTTGATGACTTGTCAGCCTTGCTTATATCTATGCCCTTTGCCGCCGCAATGGCTTCCAGCTCCTGCCTGAGACCGTCGCTTATAGCCTGCATATGAACGCTGTCACGATAGCATCCCACACCTGCGCCAAGTATCGACTGAGGAAGATTGTTGCACACATTCAGCCTGAATTTGCTCCATATCTCCTCTCGGATATATTCGGTGCGGCGGAAGTGGATATCCGTACCCGAGAAAAGCTCTTCCACTGCAAGTACATTTTCGCTGTCAAAAGGCGCTTCCTTTTCGCCGAAAACTATGCCGATAGTGGTCTCAGGGTCAAAGCAGCAGCCGTCAGCTTCATGGTGAGAGGCGACCTTTATAAGTGAGTATAAAACATTTTTGCTGCCCGTTTCTTTTTCGATAAGCTCCTCGCTGTCAACGCCGTTCATAAGGCTCATAACTATAGTATTTTCGCCAACGGCTTCACGGATACTTTCCATGGCGGAGGGCAGTGCACCGTATTTCAGCGAAACTATGAGCAGATCAGCACCGTGAGCTTCCTTGGGAGTCCACACCTGCGGGTGATAGGTCACATGATTTATCGTGCAGCCTTTTTTAAGGCGCTCCGCACGCTCACCCTCGGCGATAACGCCTGTTGTAACATCTTTGCGGTCTGCCAGACCCCATATGATATATGAGCCTACAGCGCCTGCACCTAAAACGGCAACAGTCTTTATTTTCATTGGCTTTTACCCTCCTGTTTGGTATTTTTTACAGCTCTTTTCTGAAATACAGCACATCGGGCATGGGATTGTGATAATACGGCTCACACTCGGCAAAGCCCAGCTTTTTGTACAGATGTATCGCCGACTGCAAGGGGACGATGGTGTCAAGCACCATTTCCTTATATCCCGCCTGCCTTGCGTGAGCGATAAGCTCTTCAACAAGCTTTTCGCCAAGCTTCATGCCACGGCATGAGGGCTTTACATACAGCCGCTTCATTTCGCAGCGTGTGTCGGAATGTCTGTGATAGGCTATCATTCCAAGGACATCTTCGCCTTCCACAGCCACGAGAAGCTCTCCCTCGGGAGCGGTGTATTTTTTGTCTATAGTTTTATTGGTGATTAGTATAAGGTCACATACAAGCCGCTTGGTGTATTCGATAATAAGCTCCTTTATTTGTTGTATATAAGGCTTTCCGTCAACTATTTGCATGGCTTTGCTTCCTTATTCAGCTTCAATATCCGCAGGAGGCTGCTCCATTTTCAGCAGTCGGGAAATGCCCTTTTCCTGCATGGTAACGCCGTACATAACGTCCGCCTCTTCCATGGTGCCACGACGGTGAGTTACGGTGATGAACTGAGTAGTGTCGGTAAAATTGCGCAGATAATGAGCGTACTTTGATACGTTCACATCATCGAGCGCCGCCTCGATCTCGTCAAGGATACAGAAAGGCGCAGGCTTTATTTTAAGTATTGCAAAGTAAATTGCGATAGCCACGAAAGCCTGCTCGCCGCCTGAAAGCAGCGACAGATTTTTTATTACCTTTCCAGGAGGTGCAACATTTATCTCGATTCCCGATTCAAGCACATCGTCAGGGTCGGTGAGCACCAGCTCCGCACGGCCGCCGCCGAAAAGCTCGGTGAATATGCGCTTGAAGTTGGCGTTTATCTCCTTGAAGCTTTCCGCAAATCTTGTCTTCATAGTCTCGGTCAGCTCGTCTATAAGCTTTTCCAGCTCACGCTTGGAGCTGTTTATGTCGGAAAGCTGACCCGACATAAACTCGTATCTTTCGGAAACTTCCTTGTATTCTTCAATGGCTGAAAGATTTACCGTGCCCAGATTTCTTATCTTCTGCTTTATGGTGTTGAGGCGTGCGGTTATTTCGCCCTTGTCTGCATCGGGGATAATGAGCGACGCTGCTTCCGATGGATAAAGCTCGTACTGCTCCGCCATGTCGGAAACTATCTTGTCATAAGCGGACTGAGATGTTTTCCTCCGCTCTTCCAGACGGGTCTTTTCAGCGCCCAGCTTTTCCTTGTCATCGGTGAGCGTTTTTATCTTCTGGCGTATCTCCACAGACTGCCGTTCCTTTTCAAGGTTCTCCGCCTGTGTAAGGGATATCTGCCTGTGGATATCCTCTGTCCTGCTGCCTGAGCTTTCCAGCGCCTTTTCACGCTTTGCGATAAGCTCGTTCTTTTCGGCGATAATGCGGTTCTGCTCCTCGATAGCCATTGCGGACTTGACGGAACTGTCACCGATGGAGCGGCTCTGCTCTTCCAGAGCCTTTATGCTTTCCTTAACAGCCTCCAGATCCTTTTCCAGAGCCGTTTCCTTTATCTTCATGTCGGACATTTTTGATGAAAGAGAGTCACGGCGGCTTTTCAGCTCGTCCATTATCCTCTTGTCCTCGCCCGACTTTTCCTCTGCGGCGGATATTTCTTGGCAGAGCCTTGCAAGCTCCGCTCCTGCCTTTTCGGCAGCGGCTCTTATATCGCTCAGACGCTTTTCAAAGCGGGCAATGGTCTCCTCGGCATTTTTCCTGCCGTTCACGCTCTGCTCTGCAACCTGTTCGATTCGTTTAAGCTCAGACTCAAAGCGAATCTTATCCTGATCCATTGCACGCAGATCGTCATTTGCCGCTTCTATGTCAATTCGCATCTTGTCCGTCTCAGCCCTTAGAGAGGCAGTGCGGCTTTTCAGCTCATCAAGCTTGCCTGTCAGATCGGTAACTTCGCCGTTCAGCTTTTCAATCTCGTTCTTACGTGTGAGAATGCCTGCGGAGCGGTTTGCGGAACCTCCAGTAAATGAACCGCCTGCATTTACCACCTGACCGTCAAGCGTAACTATCCTGAAACGATAGCCGTATTTCTTGGCGATATTTCCTGCGCAGTCGATATCCTCCGCAATGACGGTCCTGCCCAGCAAAGAATTGACTATGCCCGTAAATTTCGGGTCATATGTAACGATATCGCAGCCCAGAGCCACAAAGCCCACACAGCCGTCAAGACCGCTTTCGTTGAGCCTGTTTCCCTTTACCGAGGTAATAGGCAGGAATGTGGCACGACCGCCCTTGGTTTCTTTAAGCAGACCGATACCACGCTTCGCAGCATCCTCATTTTCGGTGACGATGTTCTGCAAAGCAGCGCCCAGAGCTGTTTCCACCGCAAGGCTGTATTCCGACGGCACGCTGATTATCTGCGCCACCGAGCCGATTATTCCACGTATGCGGCCGTTTTTGCCTGCGCTCAGTACCTGCTTTACCGCATGACCGAAGCCCTCCATGCTGTTTTCAAGGTCACGGAGCAGCCGCATTTTCTGTTCCTTTTCCCTGACTGACATGGTAAGGTCGTTCTGCTCCTTTTCGGCAGCTTTCAGCTTTTCTGTTTTTGAGGCATAAAGCCTGTTCAGACCGCTTATGCGGTTTGTCTGCTCGTCACGCTTTTCAGCCAGCAGCGCAAGACCGTCTGTTACCTCTTTGCGCTCGCTGTCAAGGTTCTGCGCACCCGAAACTATGGTTTCAAGCTGCTTTTCGGCAGCCTGCTTCTGTTCCTCGGCTTCCTTTATCATATTGTCGGAGGTGTTTACGGTGATGTTCAGCTCCGACTGACGGATATACATTTTGTTGAGCTGCTCGCTGTGACCCGAGAACTCCTTTTCAAAGCCGTCCTGCTGTCCCACAGCTTCGGCAAATTCACGCTCCGCATCGGAATATTCCCTGTCAGTGGTGAGGATATCCGCCTCGATGCGCTTTATCTCTTCCAGCTTTTCCTCTGTAAGGCGGCGGTTCTCGCTGTCGGAGAGCTTGGCGCTTTCCATCTGCTTTTCCAGATCCTCGATAGCCTTTCTGCAGTGCTCGATATCGTTTTTGAAAACGGCGATGTCAGAATGGATAGCCGTGTTGGAGCGCTCCTCTTCAAGAACAGCGTTGTTGAGGTTCTCTATGCGGATATTACCCGCCGCAATGTCCTTGTAAACAATGCGGTATTCTTCTTCAAGGCGGTCGATATCCGTTTCGGTGTTGTTGTATTCGGTAGCGTTGATGAGCACCTTTTCGCCCAGCTCGTTAAGGCGTGTCCTCAGCTCATCAAGCTCGTGCATCCAAACGGTTATTTCCAGCGATTTCTTTTCGTCCGAAAGCTCGATGAACTGCGCAGCCTTTTCCGACTGCTTTCTCAGCGGTTCAACACGGCTTTCCAGCTCGGATATTATATCCGTCAGGCGCAGGATATTGTCCTCTGCCTGAGTGAGCCTGCGCTGCGCTTCCGCCTTTTTGTAGCGGAATTTGGAAATGCCTGCGGCTTCCTCAAAAATGTCACGGCGCTCATTGGATTTTGATGAAACTATCTCCGCAACCCTGCCCTGTCCGATAATGGAGTAGCCGTCCTTTCCCAGACCCGTGTCCATGAAAAGCTCGGTAACGTCTTTCAGGCGCACCTGTGAGCCGTTTATTATGTATTCGCTCTCGCCGCTGCGGTAAAGCTTACGGGTAACGGATACCTCGGGAGCGTCAATGTTCAGCAGCCCTTTATCATTTACAATGTTCAGCGTAACGCTTGCAAAGCCCACAGGCTTTCTCAGCTGAGTGCCCGCAAAAATAACGTCCTCCATTTTCGCTCCTCTGAGAGTTTTGGAGGACTGTTCGCCCAGCACCCACCTTACGGCGTCGCCAATATTTGATTTTCCGCTTCCGTTGGGGCCGACAACGGCGGTTATGCCCTTGCCGAAATCAAGCTTCACCTTGTCGGGGAAGGACTTGAAGCCCTGCAGTTCCAGTGATTTTAAGTACATATATCTGATATCCGCCTTAATATAGTTTGAATATTCTGCCGTTTACCGAAATCACGTTTTCGGGCAGCTCTTTGTTTGTGAGAAATTTAACGTTTCTGTCCGCAAAATATATCCTGTTTGATCTTTTATATCCCGACAGACTGCTTGTGAGCCGTGGGGGAGCCTCGCAGAGGTTTTCGCACTCCGTGAGATTTTCTTCGATTATTTTTCTTATTATTTCCGAACGCACTATCTCGCCGAAAGCAGGGTGATAAAAGCCTGCAACGGAATTTTGCTCCACGCCGTCCTCAGCGTGAAGCCCCATGCGTATCACACGGATATTGTTTTTGACAAAGGTGCTGTATATCTCTGCGCACAGCTTTACACACTCATCAAAGGGGTAAAGCTTATATTTTCCCTCTTTGTAAAGCTCCGCAAGCTTTGTTCTCTCAAGTACCGCCACGGGATATATCCTTGCGGTGGCAGGGGCGCAGCGTACTATCTCGTTCATGGTGTAAAGCTCGTCATCGGGAGATGAGCCGTAAAGCCCCACCATCATCTGGAGACCAAGTTCAAAGCCGTATAACTTTATCATTGCGGCGGAGCGGCGGACGTCCTCGGAGGTGTGGCCACGCATATTCATTTCCAGCACACGGTCATTCATGGACTGTGCGCCCAGCTCGATGGCGGTGACGTGATATTTTTTCAGCAGCATAAGAATTTCCTCGTCAATGCAGTCGGGACGAGTGGAAATTCTTATACCGCAAAAACCGTTTTCGCAGGTGATGTATCTGTCCGCCACTTCAAGCAGGGATATCATGTACTCCCTGTCAATGGCAGTAAAGCTGCCGCCGAAAAAGGCGATTTCGGTGTTTCTCCTCTTTTCGGGAGACATATATTCATATGCCCCTCTGATGATATCCTCAGCCTCATCGGGTGAGGGGGCGTGAGCCGTGCTGCTTATGGTGCGCTGATTGCAGAAGGAGCAGGCATTGGGGCAGCCCATGTGGGGGATAAATACGGAGATATTTGCGTGGGACATTACTTTACCTCGCCCATAAGACGGAGCGCTTCCTTTGCAGCCTGCTGTTCAGCCTGCTTTTTGCTGTGACCCTCACCGTGGCCGATAACGTTGGAGTTAAGGCAGACCTCAACGATGAAGTGCCTGTCGTGGTCGGGGCCTGTCTGACCCTTGAGAACGTACTCCACCTTTTCCTCGGGATTTCTCTGGATTATCTCCTGAAGAATGGTCTTGTAATCCTGAAGATTGTTTGCGGTACTCTTGTCAAGGTCCTTTGGGATAAAGCCCAGCACATATTCTCTTGCGGCTTCCATTCCGCCGTCAAGGAACACCGCTGCGATAACAGCCTCAAATGCGTCGGATACGATAGAGGGGCGTGTTCTTCCGCCTGTGTTTTCCTCGCCTCTGCCAAGAAGAATGTACTGACCCAGAGATATCTGCTTGGAAAATTCATACAGAGCCTTTTCGCATACCAGTGACGCTCTTATCTTTGTAAGGTCGCCCTCGGGCAGATGCTTGAAGTGATTGAACAGATGCTCGGATATTACGATGGAAAGCACGCTGTCGCCCAGAAATTCCAGTCTCTCGTTGGAGTGCCTGCCCTTCTTATATTCATTGGCGTAGGAGGAGTGGGAAAGCGCCTCGTAAAGCAGATCCTTGTTTTTGAAGGTGTAGCCTATCTCTTCCTCGAAGCTTTTCAGCCTTTCGTCAATGTCTGTCTTGTTAACTGTACTCATATCATGCCACGCAGTAACTGCGTGTGCCTCCTTTCTTCCTTACAGAAGTTCCTTTTTAAGAATGATATCGTCCCTGTCGGTTATCTCACGTATCACACGGCATGGATTTCCCGCCGCAAGGCAGTTGTCGGGGATATCCCTTGTTACCACGCTGCCTGCGCCGATAACACAGCCGTTTCCGATGGTAACTCCGCCTGTAATGGTAACATTTGCGGCTATCCGGCAGTTGTTTCCTATAGTTATGGGCTTGCCGTATTCAAGGTCGTAAAGCCGCCGTTTTCGCCCATATCGGGTACAAGCTCTCTGATTATCTCGGCACGCTTTTCTTTCTCGTCCTCAAAGGTGTCATTAAACATTTTGCTCAGCTTGTGAGCCTTTATTCTCAGGTCGGAAAGCTCCTTGTCCGATGGGTCATAGAGCTTTCCTGCCAGCATTTTTCCCTTTTCGGTCATATGCTTCTCCTTTTACGCCTCTGCGTCCTGCTTCTTTACAGCTTCAAGAGAACGGGAAATTTCTTCGATGACCTTTCCGTCAACGCACTTCTTAGCCTGACGGATAGCGTTGTAAAATGCCTTTCCGTTGGAGCTTCCGTGTGCCTTGATAACAGGCTTTGAAACGCCCATAAGAACGCCGCCGCCTACCTCGGTGTAGTCCAGCTTCTTCTTGAAAGCCTTTACCTTTTTCATTATGAGCAGAGCCGCCAGTTTTCCGCTGAGACCGTCGGTGAGCATTCCTTTAAGCTCGCCTGCAAAGAATGAGCCCATGCCCTCGTAAAGTTTCAGTGCGATATTTCCTGTAAATCCATCGGATACAGCAACCTGACAAACACCCTTGGGCATCTCTCTTGCTTCAAGGTTGCCGTAGAAGTTAACGGGAGCATCTTTAAGGAGCTTGTAAGCTTCCTTGTCAATCTCACGGCCCTTAGTGTCCTCTGCGCCGACGTTCAGCAGACCTACCTTGGGGGACTTTACACCCATTACCTTTTCCATGTAGCAGCTGCCCATGATACCGAACTGCATAAGCATTTCGGGGCGGCAGTCAACGTTAGCTCCGCCGTCCATCAGAATAAGATGGCCGTTTGCGGTGGGGAGGATAGGCGCAAGAGCTGGGCGCTTTATTCCTTTAAGTCTCTTTGCGATAAATGTGGAGCCGACCACCAGCGCACCTGTGCTTCCTGCGGAAACAAAAGCGTCGCCCTTGCCGTCAGCCAGAGCCTGTAAGCCCACAGCCATGGAGCAGTCCTTTCTGCTCTTGATTATTTCGGTAGGCTCCTCGTGGATATCAATAACAGACTCGGTATGTATAATGGATATCTTGTCAAGGCTCAGGTTGTTTTTCTCGGCAGTTTCCCTGATTATCTTCTCATTTCCTGTAAGAGTTATCTCAACGCCAAGCTCTGCCACAGCCCTTGCAGCGCCCTCAATAACAGCCAGAGGAGCGTTGTCTCCGCCGAATGCGTCAACGATTATATTCATACTATCATTTCCTTTCATATGCGTTTGTACTTTTTTATTTTTGAACTGAGGAAGCGGCTTAGTTCATCGGCAGCCTCCATAGAAACAGTCTCTTTAAGTATAATGTGCTTGCGCATGGGTTCAATGTATATAACAAAAGCGTCCTTTGTTTCTGCGGCTTTTATGATAAGATCGTAAGGCACCGCAGTCCTTGACAGCCTGTCGATGTTTATGTAGCAGCTGTCATAGAAATAGAACACATTGTAGTTGCGGTCGGTGGACTGCTTTGCTTTGAATATCATGTCGGCAGTCATAATGCCCGTAAAAGCGGTGAGGATAATCACGCCCGATATGGGATCATTGCCGCTTTTTACGGCGGACAAAGCTATGACCGCAGCGCAGACAAGATATATTATCCCAACAAAGACAAGGCTCTTTTTCAGGGAATTTCTGTTTCCCATGCACTGCCTGTCCTCGGTGCAGAAAAGGGGAGTGCCCATATCATTCACAGTGTTCATATGTCATACCCCCTGTTCACGCAGCTTTTTGCGTAGAAATTCGCAGGCGGTCTTGTAATTATTCCACCCGAAGCACCGCAGAGGTATCATTATGCTGTCCGCTCCGTTTAGCTCCAGCACCATTGAATATTTGCCCATGTGGAGCTTTTTCACATCGGAATACTTTGCGCTGAGGGCAACATATTCTGTGGAATATTCCAGGCTGTCCTCATAAAGCCTGACCTGCGCATGGACATTTTGATTTATGGGAGCATTCACCTTGCCGCTTATTATCTTGTGCTTGAAAACTGCCGTGAAAACAACAGGGATAAGACACATAACGGCAATTCTCAGATATGCGGCAGAGTTTTCACGGCTGACATTGGGGAGCATAAATGCTATGAGGAACAACACGGCAAGCGCCAGCATAAATCCTGTGACAAGCTTTATTATCGTTCCCGTGACATTTCCGAAAGCGGTAAGCACGGCACATTCTTTAAGGTCGTTTTTGCTTATCTCCGAAGAACCGCTGAAAACAGGTTCGCTCATATTACCCCTCCGTCTTTTTTATCCTGCTGTAAATTTCGTCTGTGGCGGGCAGAATAATTTTCCTGCCGCTTTTTCTTGTGATGATCGCAGCCGAGCCTTGCTTTTTTATATCCTTTATATCAGAATATAAAACCTCCGACGCATTTTCGCCGATGATACATTCAAAGCCGATGCCGGAAAATCTGTATGTGGCGGTGCTGTCAGTTATCCTGTTTTTTATATCGGCAGCCGTTTTGCACAGATTGGATATCAGCGCAATTCCCAGACAGAGAAGCGACACTGCTATGGCAAACACAATGGACAGCTTCCAAAGTATAAGCACTGTAAGCATGAATGTGTAGAATATTTTCACTGCTGTGGGAATATTGAGCAGGGCTGCTCTCGCCGCTTCCGACGGGAACTTGTCCGAAATATTGAATGATACTTCACTTTCGGCTTTACCGAATGATATTATGCCATCGGCACTTTTTCCCTGAAAACAGTCATCGCTCTTCCTGCCTTTGAGCTTTGATGAAAAGATATCTCTGAGCCTGCTGCCCTCATCAGCGGTAAGATATTCCTTTGGCAGGATATATGCCGCATATTTGCTTGGCATAAGATAGAAATATTTCTTATTTTCCCTTACCGCATATATCGCCGAATATTCCGTCGTGCAGGTTCCCTGTTCGTTTTTAACGGTGAAATTATTATCGGAAAAGGTGTATTCCGCAACTCCCGCAAAATCTGCGCCGTCCTGCTTTATTATGACAAAAAGCATTGCCGCAAGCGCAATAACATACAGCAGCAGAATAGGGCTTATTGCCCCTCTTGCCGCAAATGCTACAAGCTGCATCACAGGCAGGACCGCAAGGAAAAACACGCAGCATATGAACAAAAACGGGCTTCTGAGCATGGTGCTCAGAGTAAGAGCGTTTTTGTCCTTTTTTGAAGTCTCACATCTTATCACCATATGGGTCATTGCGTATCAGTCCTTATTTTCTGAGATATAGTTGTCAAAAGCCTCCAGCGCCCTGTCGGCAACAGCCTGATATCTTGCCTGCTTGTCCTTTATGCGCACGCCGATATCGGGAAGTACTCCCATATTTGCGCCCATGGGCTGAAAATTCGTCACAGTCTTGTCGGAGATATATGCGCTAAGACCGCCTATCATTGTCTCTCTCGGGAGTATGAGAGGGGACTGACCGTTCATTTTCCTTACCGCATTTATTCCCGCAATGATGCCGGATGCGGCGGACTCCATATAGCCCTCAACGCCTGTTATCTGACCGCCGAAGAATATTTCGGGGCGGCTCCTCATGGAAAAGTCGGCGTTCAGGAGCTTTGGGGAGTTGATGAACGAGTTGCGGTGCATTACGCCGTAGCGGACAAATTCCGCATTTTCAAGCCCGGGTATAAGCGAGAAAACTCTTTTCTGCTCGGGAAATTTCAGGTTTGTCTGAAAGCCCACCAGATTGTACATAGTGCCGCTTTCATTCTCACGCCTCAGCTGAACTACCGCATATGGGCGCTTTCCCGAACGTGGGTCGGTAAGCCCCACAGGCTTCATTGCACCATAGCGAACAGCGTCCTCGCCACGCTTTGCCAGCACTTCAACAGGCATACAGCCCTCGTAAACGGTGAAGTCGTCCTTTGAATTTTCGGGACGGTCAAAGTCATGAACGGGAGCTGACTCAGCATTTATCAGCTCGTTGTAAAATCTCAGGTATTCTTCCTTGTCAAAGGGGCAGTTGATGTAATCGTCGCCCCCTCTGCCGTATCTTGCGGCGGAGAATGCCTTGGTCATGTCGATGGATTCGGCGGTAACTATCGGAGCTGCCGCATCAAAGAAGCTGAGATATCCGCCGCACAGCTCTGATATGCTCTGCGCCAGTTTTCCCGCTGTAAGAGGACCGCTGGCAATCACCGCATATCCCTCTGTGGGAACAGCTTCTATCTCTTCGTTTATAACAGTGATGTTGGGGTGAGAGCGAACCTTTTCGGTAACAAGGTCGGAAAATTTTTCTCTGTCCACCGCCAGTGCACCGCCTGCGGGAACGGCTGTTTCTTCCGCACAGGGAACTGTCAGCGAACCCAGCCTGCGCATCTCTTCCTTCAGCAGTCCCGCCGCAGAATTTACACGGGAGGCTTTCAGCGAATTGGAGCAGACAAGCTCCGCAAATCCGTTATATTTGTGAGCAGGGGAGAACTTCTTGGGCTTCATCTCGTAAAGCTCCACCTTTACACCCCGTTCAGCCGCCGCCCATGCCGCCTCGCACCCTGCAAAGCCTGCGCCGATAACAGTAAGCTTATTATTCATAAAGATTATTTTTCCTTTTTGATAACAGTTTCATAGCCGCAGCCCTCTTTCAGGCAGAACAGCTTTCCGCCCTTTTTGAAAAGGGTAGTGCCGTCGTTGCACTTGGGGCACTTGTCCGAAACGGGAGTATCCCATGTCATAAAATCGCAGGTGGGATTGTCCTCGCAGCCAAAATATTTCTTGCCCTTCTTGGACTTTTTCTGGAGCACCTTTTTGCCGCACTTGGGGCAAACGCCGCCTGTGGGCTTGATTATCTTCTTTGTGTTTGTGCACTCGGGGAAGCCTGAGCAGGCAAGGAATCTTCCGAATCTGCCTATCTTTATTACCATGGGCTTTCCGCAAACATCGCACACCTCGTCGGTCTCCTCATCGGGGACTTTGACACGCTTGCCGTCCATAGCTACCTCAGCCTTTTTCAGGGTAGCGTCAAAGTCCTTGTAGAAGTCCTCCAGAGTTTCCACCCAGTCCTTTTCGCCCAGCTCGACCTTATCAAGGCTGCTTTCCATGGAGGCAGTGAACTTGGTATCGACTATCTGCTTGAAATGGTCTTTCAGCAGGTCAGTGGTAACTTCGCCCAGACCTGTGGGCTTCAGCTGCTTGCCGTCACGCTCAACATAGAAGCGGTTGATTATCGTTGAAATGGTAGGCGCATATGTGGAAGGTCTGCCTATGCCGTTTTCTTCCAGCGCCTTGATGAATGATGCTTCGGTGTATCGTGCGGGAGGCTGAGTGAAGTGCTGTTTGCCCTCAATGTTTTTGAGCTTCAGCACATCGCCCTCATTGATAACGGGAAGCACCTTGTTTTCCTCATCGTCCTTGGACTCCTCATACAGCACGGTGAAGCCGTCGAACTTGACGGAAAAGCCTGTTGCCTTGAAGCCGCAGCCGTTTGCGTCGATATCAACGGAAACGGTATCCAGCAGAGCGTTTGCCATCTGGCTTGCGATAAATCTTTCCCAGATGAGCTTGTAAAGCTTGTACTGCTCGGCAGTAAGGCTGTCCTTGACTCTTTCTGGAGTAATCTCGGGGGTAGAGGGACGTATAGCTTCGTGAGCGTCCTGTGCGCCTGCCTTGGACTTGTATATCTTAGGAGACGCAGGCAGATAATTTTTGCCGTATGCTCCCTCAATGTATTTGTAAGCCGCAGCCCTTGCCTCGTCGGAAATTCTCAGGCTGTCTGTTCTCATGTAGGTGATAAGACCCACAGCGCCCATGCCCTCGATCTCAACGCCTTCATAAAGCTGCTGAGCGGCTCTCATTGTCTTTGAAGTCTGGAAGCCAAGCTTCTTTGAAGCTTCCTGCTGCATTGTAGATGTGGTAAAGGGTGCGGCAGGGGACTTTCTTCTTACAGATTTCTTTACGCCTGTTACCTTGAACTCAGCGCCGTTTATTTTTTCAAGCACCTTGTCGGTCTCTTCCTTGGAGTGAAGTTCGGTCTTGTTTCCGTCAATCCCTGTGAAAACAGCGTCAAATTGCTTTTTGGAGGAAGGGGCTGTCATCTTCGCTTCTATTGACCAGTATTCCTCGGGCTTGAAAGCATTTATTTCCTTTTCACGGTCAACTATCATCTTAACGGCTACAGACTGCACACGTCCTGCGGAAAGACCTCTGCGGACTTTCTTCCAAAGGAACGGAGACAGCTTGTAACCAACTATTCTGTCAAGGATACGCCTTGCCTGCTGAGCATTCACCAGATCAAGGTCGATGGAGCGGGGGTGCTCCATACCGTACTCAACGCCTGATTTTGTTATCTCGTTGAATGTAACTCTCACGGGAGCGTTAAGGGGAATATCCAGCAGCTGCGCCAGATGCCATGAAATCGCTTCTCCCTCACGGTCAGGGTCCGTTGCGAGATAAACGGTGTCGGAGTGGGAGGCTTCTTTTTTCAGCGAGGATATTACTTCTTCCTTGTCCTTCATGGGCACATAAACGGGTTTGAAGCCGTTGTCAACATCAACGCTGAGCTTGGATTTCGGCAGGTCACGGACATGACCCATGGAAGCCATTACCTCGTAATTGGGACCCAGATATTTCTTTATTGTCTTTGCCTTTGCAGGCGACTCAACTATTACAAGATTGGACATATGTTCAATCATTCCTTTCTCAGAATCTTTCCACACTTTTTATGAGATGCGGTAAACGCCGCCCTCTGCAGTTACCGTTCCCATTATTTCAAGCTCTGTAAGAGCTGTAAGAATGTCGTCGATATTTTCGGATATCTCCCGTGCAATATCGTCCGCACGCATGGGTGCAGCGTTTATTGCCGTAAGTATTTTTCTTTGGATATCATCACCGCCTGCCGCTTCTATTTCCTCTTCGGAAAGCGATTTGGGATTATCCTCAGGTTCAGCTTCCGCAGGCATTTCGGGCTTGGACTTTGCAGGCTTCTTATCCTTTTTATCATTTTCCTGCTGCCTGCTTGCCGCCTCAAAAGCGTCATCGCAGAAACGGTTGAGGGCTTCTATCTTCTCGAAGATGCGTTCATTTTCGACTATTGTATGCGGTATATTCATACAGTATTCGCTGAAAATGTCCCTGGCACCCATAAGCGGAACAGCGCCCTCACGGATAAGCTCCGTGTTTCCCTTGTACCTCTGGTCAAATATGTCGCAGGGCGGAACGGCAAACACCGTTTTTCCCTGAGATGTGGCGTGTGAGGCGGAGTTCAGCGAGCCGCTTCTTTCTCCCGCTTCAATGACCGCCACCGACATGGACAGCCCCGCAAGTATTCGGTTTCTTTTAATGAAATTCGGCTGTGCGGGAAATGTTCCGGGAACACATTCGGTGATGAGCGCTCCGTTTTCAATAACAGCGTCACGGTACTTGGAGTTTGGCTTGGGATAATCGTAATCTATTCCCGCACCCAGCACGGCATAGGTCTTTGCGCCGCTTTCGATGGCATGGGTATGCGCGCAGATGTCGATGCCCTCGGCAAATCCGCTTATAATATCAAAGCCCTGCCTGCCAAGAACTCGGGCAATGCCCGCCGCAACCTTAAGGCTGTATTCGGAAGCCTTTCTTGCTCCGACTATTCCTATGCTCAGCCTGTCGTCTATCCCCGAGATATCGCCCCTGTAAAAAAGAACGGCAGGGGGAGCATAAATGTGCCGTAGCCTGTCGGGATAAAGCTCCTCGTCTCTTGTGACTATCCGGATATTTTTCTTGGAGCAGAATTCCATTATTTTTTCCGCAGCGGAAAGGGTAACGTCGTTTGCAGCCCTCACAGCTTCATTCGGAAGTCCCTTTGCGCCGTCTTTGAATGCGCAGTAAAGCTCTTCGCCGCTGTCAAAGCGCTCGGAAAGCTCCGCAAGCAGCCGTGAGCCTGCACCGAAAGCAGCCACTGACCATATTCTGTAAAGCCTGCTGTAATAAGCGGTATCGGAAGCGTTCATATCCTGACTCCTTTTCAGCTTACGCCTTTGACAGCTCCCACATGATTATTCCCGCAGCCATGGCGGCGTTAAGGGAATTTATGGTGCCGTGCATTTTTATTGTAAGAGGTACATCTGCCAGTGCCGAGTGTTCACGGGGGAGACCGTTGCCCTCGTTTCCTATCATAACTGCGCCGCCCTTTGAAAAATCGCATTCTGTGAGAGAAACGGCGCTGCTGTCGATAACAGCCGCATAAACTGCAATGCCCGCATTTTTAAGGTTCAGCACTGCATTTCCAATATCATCGTCGATGATATTCACACGCATAAGGCTGCCCATAGCCGAGCGGACAGTCTTTGGGTTATAAACATCGCAGCAGTTGCAGGTGATTATTGCGTCAATTCCGCAGGCATCGGCAGTCCTTAGCATAGTTCCCATATTTCCGGGGTCCTGGATATTATCCAGAATGATATATTTTCCGCCTGACTTCATTTCTGCATACTGAGCTGCATTGTCGGACTTGGGCATTCTGCATATGGCAAATATTCCCTGAGACATCTGCGTATCCGAAAGCGATGCCGCCAGCTCGTCCGATATCATCGAAAACGTTTTTTTATTATACTTTGAAAAAAGAAGCTCCAGAGCTTCACTGTATTTTTTCAGGGCGTTTTCGGTAAAGAAAACACAGTGAAGCTCTATAGCTTCTGCGGCTGCGTCGGCGGTGAGACGTGCGCCCTCAACGGTAAAAAGCTGCTCTTTCCTGCGGAGCTTTTTATCGGCGCTGAGCCTTTTGTAAAGCTTTATCTTCTCATTGTCTGCCGAGGATATAAAAGTAAAGTCAGTCATAAATACCTCTATTTTAAACAAAAAGCTGTATCACATAGACATACGCCTTTGTGATACAGCCTGTTTACGAAAATTAAAGAGCAGCCTTAGCCTTTTCAGTAAGTGCTGTGAAACCTGCTGCGTCGTTGATAGCGATTTCGGAAAGCATCTTTCTGTTGAGAGTGATGCCAGCCTTCTTGAGACCGTTCATGAATGTAGAATAGTTCATGCCGTTCATCTTGCAAGCAGCGGAAATTCTGGTGATCCAGAGCTGTCTGAAATCACGCTTCTTGAGGCGTCTGCCGATGTAAGCGTAATTGCCGGACTTCATTACGGCTTCCTTAGCCATCTTGAAATGCTTGCTCTTTGCGCCCCAGTAACCCTTGGCAAGCTTTAATGTTTTATTTCTTCTCTTGCGAGTAGCCATTGCTCCCTTAACACGAGCCATATTATTATACCTCCAAATGTATTATTGAATCTTCTGAAATATAACGCCGGTGCCGCCTATTATTTGTAAGGCATAAGCTCTCTGAGAGTAGCTGCGTTTGCGGAACCTGCAACGCCCATGTTACGGGCAATTCTCTTGCGCTTGTGGTCCTTCTGAGTAAGTCTGTGTCTCTTGTTGGTCTTCTGATACTTAACAAGACCGTTCTTGGTGAGCTTGAAACGCTTCTTAGCGCCGGAATGAGTCTTCTGCTTTGGCATGGAAATATCCTCCCTTTTATTTTTACAGTATGATTTGAACAGCGGTTACTTGGAAGCCTTGGGGGAAACGAACATAACCAGCGCTCTTCCCTCCATTTTAGGCGGCTTCTCAACGGTGCCTGCCTCGGCACAAGCTTCCTTGAACTTGTCAAGAAGCTCTTCGCCAAGCTGAGGATGTGCAATGGCACGCTTGCGGAAGCGAACGGAAACCTTGATCTTATCTCCGCCCTTCAGGAACTTGACTGCCTGAGCGGTTTTTGTATCAAAGTCATGGGTATCAATGGTGGAGAACATTCTGATCTCCTTGATATCAACGACCTTCTGATTTTTTCTTGCTTCCTTTTCACGCTTAGCCTGTTCAAAGCAATATTTGCCGTAATCCATGATCTTGCATACAGGCGGAACAGCCTGAGGCGCAATTTTTACCAGATCCAGATCCTTTTCTGCCGCAAGCTTCTGAGCGTCCCTTGCGGACATAAGACCGAGCTGACTTCCGTCGGCACCGATTACTCTGATTTCCTTGTCACGGATTTCTTCATTGATTTGAAGCTCCTTGCTATCCTTGTTAGCTATGGCGAGCACCCCCAAAATATCAAATTAAACTATAAATGAATGTGAAATAAAAAACGGCAGAGCATAAGCTCCGCCGATAATCTCAAAACCACTCCGCACACATATCATACGCCTGCGGAATAAATTCGTAATTATTGACCGTAACGTGCCATTGCAGTACGGTGAGAACGGAAGCTCTGCTTTATTTTTCGTACTCAAGTATTATATCATGCGCATATGCTTTTGTCAATACGATATCATAAGTTTGTATGATATGACAACTTGAAAGTGATTTTAAATCTTGTTGTGCACATATTGTACAAAAGAAAAGTACTTTGAGCGCTTAGCGGATACCCCGTCCGAGACGTGTTATGCGTGTTTCTCTGTTGTAAAAGCCCTTACATTTATCTGTAAAATCTTTGCAGATACTCTTCCTCTGTCAGAGTTTTGGGGGCTTTATTGCCGCTTCGGGCATTGAAACGGAGCCTGCCGCTGTTGAACACCGCATAATAGCAGTCGGGCGACATTCCCTGAAGTGACAATATCTGCCTTAAATATTCCTCGTCAGCGTTCAGCCGTTCCAGACTTTTTTTCAGACGCTCCAGCGCATATTTATTCTTTTGCAACTCCATCTGCCATGTCCCCGCATATCCGTTTGCAGCTGCCATAAATGCTTTTTCGGGAGGCAGCAGCGCTATTTCTGCTGCAAGAGGGTCATAGACCGTGTTCCCGCAGTTTTTGCAGTGCATCAGCGGGAGAGAGTCAACGCTTTTTTCTTCCGCATCGTTCAGATATCGTTTCAGTATCCTTTTGCAGCGTGGGCATATGCAGACCTTATTTTTTTGTGCATTTTCATGCGCTCTGCATATGAATGATGTTATCATGCTTACAATGCCCATTTCATTCACTCCTCAAATTTATCATTCCTGATGTATCCCTTTGCCTTTTCGGGGCAAGTTTCCGCCAGATATCTGTACATATTCAGCAGAGGAACATTGCAGTTTGTGATATTATCAAGCTTTGAAAATATATCCTCAGTGTCTGTGTAATCACTGAAATCATACTCTCTGTTGTCGAAAGTCTTTACACAGAGAATAATTCTGCCCAGATGTGAATACCGCTGATTTTCCCTGCCGTATGAATACCACACCGCTTTGATATCGCTGATAGCAATGGAATTTTTTACCCACAGATAGTTAAAATCAAGCTTTTCACCGTTACAGCTGAGTGTGGCTTTGGGGAAGTGCATAAGCACGCTTGATATTGCTGTCGGCGCAATAAATGCTGCAAATGCTGCGATACACGATGCTGTTATATTGCCCGATGCCGCACAGGCAGGCACAGCAATAAAAGCTACAGCCATTGATATTGGTATGGCTGCGTAATTATAATTGAACGGGTGATGTGTTATTTTTATTGTCATATTTAAAGTGTTCCCTTATATGTCAGCCTCATTTTTCTCCTGCTTTACATATCCCTTTGCTTTATCGGGCAAACGTTCTGCAAGGAAGCGGTAAAGCTGTATGAGCGGGATATTTGTCTCGCCGTCTGCATCAAGTGCGGCGACAAAGCTTTCTGCCGATAAAGAATCATTTAACCGGTGTACTGTTCCGTCATTTGTTTTTATGGTGAGCAAAAGCCTCTGTTCGGCGTATCTTCCTTGATGCTCGATACAAACGGAATAGCTTATCTCCAGGACATCTGAAAGCATGATAACGCTGTCCTTATTCAAATAGCGCCGGCACAGCTTTTCGTCATTTGCATACACCACAGCTTTTGCGCTTGAAAGAACTCCTGCCACTACAGCCGTAAGTATCACTGCAACAAGACCCAATAAGAGCAGCGAAAACGAATCTGAATATGATGCGAGCCAAAAACACGGAACTGCCAAAAGGATCATTATCCACAGAGCTATTTGCATAAAGTTCACAGGGTGATAGTTTATCTTTACCTTGATGCTGTTATCCATATGTCCCTCCCGTAAAGGGTACGCCGTGTTATTCCTCAGATGCGGAAGAATTGTTGCTGGTCATGGTATCATAAGCCTTCTGACCAAAGAATTTATCAAGCTCTTCAACTGAAATGGTATAGCCGCTTGAGGTCTTTACGTACTGCTCGATCTCTCCCTTTGTGATGGCAGCCTTTATCTCCTCAACAGGCATATTGAGGTAAGCCGCAGCCTCGGTCTCGGTGAGATACTTCTTGTCCGCAGTGCTGCTTACGGTAAGGTTGGAGGGAGAAGCATAGCTTGATGCAAAGGTCTGAGCCTCCACAGCTGCGGTAAGCTTCTTTACGGAGCCTGCTACCGTTGAGCCTGCGATGATGATGCACACGCCCAGCACTACTGATCCCAGCAGTGAACCCAGTGCGTTGTTGGGCTTAGGAGCGGGCTTGCGGCGGTTAGGTGTCTGTTCCATTAAAATCAGTCCTTTTTATTTTAATTCAATGCCAATGGCCTTGCCAAGTGAAAACGAATATAGGCAGCCCTCGCTTATCTTTTCCCCGAATATCATCGAAAGAGCACGGGCATAAAGCGAAAGCTGGCGGGAATACCTTTCACGGAGTATATCCTCGGTAACTCGGCGGTCGGTCTTGTAGTCCAGAAGCACGTATTTCCCGCCTTCTCTGAACACACAGTCTGCAACGCCCTGAAGCATTCCCTCGGTACTATTATAAACCATTAAATCACTATCGTCAAGGTTTAAGTCGGAAATTTTAACCAGAAATTTCTTTTCTCTGTATATTTCATCGGCATTCATCATTCTTCCGCAAAGCCCGCTGTTCAAAAAGCCGCTTATCATGCTGCTGTCGGCACATTCCGCCTGGATCTTTGTCAGCAGTCCCAGCGAGCAGAGCCGTTGGGCTTCCTTGGCAATGGCATTGTCGGGAGAAGCTTTCTCGGCGTACAGCTTTTTAAGGCCTGCATACTGCATGAACGCATGAACGGCAGTTCCTGCGGCAGCTGCGGATATTCCCTGAGGTCTGCTTTTGTCCTTGGTGAAAATTGCTTTCGGGGGAATAAGATGCTTTTCGGCGATCTCGCTGACGGTTATCTTTGAAGCGGTGTTTGCAAGGGTAAGGTCATATTCATGGGACATAAGGCTGCGGAAAAGCTCCGCACGCTCGGGGGAATATTCCGCCTGCTTTGTCTCGCTTTCCTCTGCCGCTTCCGCCTCGGAAAGCTCCGCCCCGGTCATTACCATGTCACAGCTTCCAAGAGAATACACGTCGTCATGCTTTTTGAAAAGACCTATGGCTGCGTCAAGCCAGTCCGCCATGGAAATTCCTGCGCTGACAGCTTCCTCCTGACGGATCTTTCCGCTTTCCAGCAAGCCCATTATCTCCTCACGGTGCTTTGCGGATTTTTCATCGGTACGTCTTGTTATGAACAGCTTGTTTTTCGCTCTTGTGAGGGCAACGTAAAGGAGCATCATTTCCTCATCACGCTGATTTTTCTCCATGATAAGGCTCAGCGCACGCCTTGGAAATGACTCATACGCCGTGAGACGTGACGGGTCGCTTATCTTGAAAGCAGTGCCGTAATCGGATACAAACACCATGCGCTGATTTTTGTCAGTAAGGTTGAATTTTGTCCAGCTGCGGCAGAGGAATATGAACGGATATTCCAGTCCCTTTGACTTGTGGATAGTCTTTACCGAGACAGCTTCCTCGGAGGATACGGCAGCAGATGCCGCCGCAAAATCCTTGCTGCTGTCCAGCATATTGTTTATCCTGCGGACAAATCCGCTGAGACCGCCTGTGCCGTTCTTGTCATAGTCTGCGGCATAAACGGGCAGCAGCCGCAGATTGGCTTTCTTTTTAAGGCTGTCCTTGTAAATGCTTATGACGGACATAAAATCCGTCTTGTCGTAGATAAATCCGATAAGCTCCTCAACGCTGTGGGCAGCGGCATATTCTCTCAGCGTGCCGAAAACGGTGAGAAATTCATCGCACTGCTTTTTCAGAGCCGCAGATGTGCCCTTGCCCGAGCTTACCGCCGTAATATCAGCAAAAACGGAAGAGCTTCTCAGCGATCGGATATTTGCCATATCCTCAGCGGAAAACATGAACATGGGGGACATGAGCACCGCCGCCATAGGAATATCCAGCGTTGGGTTATCTATGCACCTGAGCAGGTTTATGAGCACGGATATCTCCCTTGCCTCCAGATAGCTTTCCTCCGCAGCGCCCGATGCGCTTATACCCAGCTCCTCAAGGCAGCTTATGAACAGGGGAGCGGTGCTGGTGTTTCGTGTAAGGATACATATGTCCGAGGGGCGCACAGGGCGCTCGCCGTTTTTGTCGTGGAGCTTTCCGTTCTTTATAAGGTGGGCTATCTTTGCCGCCACGCACCTTGCTTCAATAAGGTCGATGCTGAGGCTGTCGCCGTTTTCGTCCTCGTCACTGCTGTCGATATCGGGCAGCTCTATTATCTCGGTGGGGCCGAAATCGTCCTCGCAGGAAGCACCCTCGATAAGACTTTCATCATCGCCGTAATCAATGCCGCCGTTCTGCTTTGACATTATCACCCTGAAAACCGCATTGACAAATTCCACCACATGGTGAGAGCTTCGGAAATTCCTGTTCAGCAGGATATATGCAGGCTCGCTGCCCTCCTCCGAATAGGGAACGCTGTCGGCGATATTTTTCATAAAGATACGTGGGTCGGCACACCTGAAGCGGTAAATGGACTGCTTTACATCGCCCACCGCAAAGAAATTCCTGCCCGGGATCTCTGCCGTTCCGTCCTTGGATATCATTCTGAAAATAAGCTCCTGAACTGCCGTGGAGTCCTGAAACTCGTCGATCATCACGATGGAGAAATAGTCCGAAAGCTCCTTTGCCAGCGGAGATTTTTCCACCGTTCCGTCAGGCAGTCGGATGCACAGCAGTGAGCAGGCTATCTGCTCAGCATCGGAGAAACCCAGAGCGTTCTTTTCGTTTTTCAGTCTGCGTTCCTCAGCAAAAACGTCGTTCATCAGCCCGAACAGCTTTTCGCTTATCTCGGCGTGAATTATATAGTCGCTTCTGATATCCTCATAGGTGAACTCTCCGCCGAACTTTTCAAAAGCCGCCTTGCAGGCATTTCTCTTGTCCTTGACCGAGTCAATGACAGTCTGGTCGAACTGTATATCCATCTTTTTTCCGTCAGCATCCTTTGCGCTGCCCGAGGAATAGAAAGTCACCTTGTCAAATTTGACGGAGAATTTTCCCGTGAAAAGCAGCGACGGGTCGTCGGAAATGCAGTCGGCGGCTGACATGATGTTCGAGACCTCCGCACTGAAAATATCCATGTTTTTCTTTATCTTTGCAATGCCGCCGCAGTCGGAACCGTATTCGTTCACAGCGTCCTCATATGCTTCCTCTTCAAGAGCGGCAGCGGCTTTCAGCTTCTTTACAACATAGTCTGTGTAAAGCTTGATAAGGCTGTCGTCCTCAGGCTCGGGCGGCTCCTTGTAGCGGTCTGCCGCCTGAGCCATATAATCGGCAGGAAACGGCAGGGCAAGGATATTGTCCCGCAGTTCGGGGATAATTGCCGCAAGTCTCCGCTGATCCTTTGCACCGGGGCAGAAAAAGTCCGTCAGGCGCTTCATGTCATCGGGGCGGCGGTCGAACCAGTCGTCAAAGACATTTTCCGCTGCCTTTGCGGCGATAACATCGTCCTCCGCAGGGTCAAGCACCCTGAAAGAAGAGTCAACGTCAAGGCTGCCCGCATTTTCACGTATCAGGCTGAAACAGAAGGAGTGGATAGTGGATATCTTTGCCGAGGGGATAAGCGCCTGCTGGGCGGTGAGCCATTCATTCTCAGGCTCCAGCTCTGCGGCAGCAGCCAGTGCAGATGTAAGCCGCTGCTTCATCTGGGCGGCGGCATCGTTTGTAAAGGTAACAACGGCTATCCTGTCCGCAGGAACAGGATCTTCCCTGTCGGAAAGTATTCTCAGCAGCTTTTCTACCAGTACGGCAGTCTTTCCGCTTCCTGCCGCCGCCGATACAACTATCGCCCTGTCCTTTGCTTCAATAGCGTCAAGCTGTTCCTTTGTCCATGTTACTGACGGCATATTCTCACTCCTTTTCACCGTTTATTTCAAAGTCGATATCGGAAATATCCCTGGGTACGGGATCGGGATAATTGCCGCATATCTCCCTGTAGTCGCAGAAGCCGCAGGGTATGGTGCATTTGTATTTCTTGCTTTCCAGAGGGCTTGCGGGGAAATCTCCGCTGTAAACCGCCCTGCCCATGTCCTCTATCTGTTTTATGGCAAGCGCCTTTATCTTTTCCATGGTATCGCTGTTGATAACACTGCTCTTTGCGCTTACGGTTCCGTCCTTCTTGAATGTCACGGGAATGAACCTGCCCCGGCAGTCTTCCTCCATGGCGTTGATGATAAGGGGACTGTCAAGCACAGCTCCCTGCATTTTCATGGTGTCGTCGATGCACTTGGCGGCGCTCGCTTCGTCTGCCATGCGGTCATCGGCGGACTTGGGATATTTTACCGGAATGTACAGCGCACCTGCGGGAACACAGCCCCCGTATCTGCCGCCCTTTTCATCGGTGAGGGCAAAGAGATAGAAGAACATCTGCATATTTATTCCCAGTGCCAGCTGCTCTTTCATAAAGTCCTTTACGCCTGTTTTGTAGTCAAGGATACGAATGTATATAATGCCGTTTTCGTCCGTAAATTCATCAACACGGTCGGCAGTTCCCGTGAAATTTACTTTCAGCCCCTCGCCGCATTCGATGATAACGGGTGTGACCGTAGAATTTTTTACACTGCCCTTTACGCCTACGGGATATTCAAAATCAGAGGGTACAAAGCGTGATACCCTCTGCTCCTCCTGCATATGGGTAAGGGCGGTGAGCAGGGTGTCGTTCATGATGTCAAGGTAAAATCCGAAGCTTTTTTTCTTGGCAAATTTTCCGCTGAGATTTTTTGCAATGTAGCCGTCAACCGATTTTTTAATGCTGGCGGTGAGGTCATCGGTTGTCATGTTAAGAAATTTTTCCCCACGGTTTTCCTCAAAAATATCCTTCATGCACATGTGCATTATATTTCCCTGATTTATGGGGTTAAGGTCCATCTTCGGCAGGGGATAGAGCTTCAGTCCCGTTTTGCAGAAGTACATGAACGGGCATTTGCTGAAATCCTCAAACCGTGATGCCGAAAGCTCCAGCGTGTCGCCGTACAGCTTTTTCATAAGCTTTTTATCTGCGATCTTATGAGCCGTGGTAAGGTCTATCCTGTCTATGTAGCTGAATTTTTTTGCATAAAGCGGATCCTTGCAAAGCTCGGTCTTTACTGTGATGAAATCCGGGTCTGACGGGTCAAAATTCTGGGAAGCCGCCGCATATGCCGATTGTGGAGTGCGGCAGAAATACAGCATATTCAGGTCGGAAGTATTTATCCTTTGACAGTTCGGTATGCAGGCGGATATCTTTTCGATATACGGCGAAGGATACACGGAAGCACCCGAAATATCCGCCTCGGAGTATGATACAAAAAGCCTGTGAGACGGTGAGCAAAGCGCCTTGAATGCGTTGAAGCGTTCCTCTGCAAGGCGCTTTTTCATGCTGCCCGAAAGGTCATAGTCTGATTTTTTAAAGAACTCTCTTTCACGTTCGGAGAAAGTGGAGCTTTCCCCTGTGATAAAGGGGAAAATTCCGTCATTTGCGTGCATTACAAAAACTATCTTGGGGTTTGTGAGACGGGCAAGGTCTGACTGCTGTGCGATAACTCCGTCCAGTGCGTCGGGGGGAGCGGCAAGGGTTATTTTCTCGGCGGAGAGCATGAAAATATCACGGAAATCACTGAGAGATATTTTGTCCGTCAGCGCCTGTTCAAGGCTTGCAAATATCTCGTCCAGCTGGCTGCACAGCCACTGGTTCTCACGTATCTGAGCCGCAGTCTCCGCTTCCGTTATGTACTTGCCTTCAAAGGAAAGCAGCTTTTCTTCTGCGCCTGTTTCGCCTATGAAGCTGCGGAGTGCGTCGCATATCTGTGCACCTGTTTTTCCCGAGCAGGCTTTTTTCAGGCTGTTTATGGGGGAGAGCAGTCGGAGCCTTATGTCTTCTGCCTTTTCATCGGGAAATTCGCTCTGCCACATGGAACCGTCAATATCCCATGTGTAGCAGTAGTTTTCCAGGTAGGCGGTATCTTCTTCCGAAACCTGCGTAAGCCCTGTCTTTGCATATCTGAGCAGCACTTCGGTGGAGGGCTTTTTCTCCGCTGCCAGCTCCAGCGCCGCCGTTACCATAAGCATAAGTGGCTTGTGACCTGCGGGACGCTTCTTGTCCGAGTAATAGGGAATATTGTACCGCTCAAAATGAGGAGCCAGCACGGAAATATCATCATTCATGGCACGGCTGAGAACTGCGATATCGCTGTACCTGAGAGATCTGTCCGCTGCGGTCAGCTCACATATGGCGGCGCATATGTAGTCGCACTCGCCGTAGATATCGGGAGCAGTCACAAGAGTGATATTTCCGCCGTCACCGTTATAAGCCTTTGAGGGCAGCCGCAGAAGATTTTTTGAAAGCTCAAAAAGCTCTTCCGATTTGTAGCGCTTGTTATCATCAAACTTTACCTTGTTTATCTTTTTGCCAAGTTCAGCGGCTATGGAGGAAAGTCCTGCACAGGTCTCGTTCACCGCTGTAAATGGGCCAAAACCGCCTTTGCCAATGTCGTCGGAAGTCATGCAGACGGTAAGCTCTGCGCACTGGGAGAGCATTACACGTATCATGTTGTACTGGTCGCCTGTGAAGCTTTTGAACTCGTCCATAAACAGGCACATATCATTAAAATAGCCGTTCTGCTCCGCCATATCGGCAGCAAGTCGGGCATCAAGGAGAATATCCCTCATGCCGAGAGCTGCAAGCTCCGATGAATATTCCGAGTAGATGAGAAAAAGGTCGGTGAGTTTGTCACGCATATTGTCGGGAGCGGTTTTAAGTATCTCGCCCAGAACTTCGGGAGTAACGCCGCTGTGGATAAGCTCGCTGAGCATGGTAAGGGCGGTGTTTGCAAAGGAAGCCCTTTTTGCCTGCTTGTCAAAGAAAAGAAGTCCCTCACGCTCCGATATAAGGCGTATCACCTTGTACATAACGGCGGTTTTTACGGTGGAATCCGCACCCATGCCCTCGGGAGCCTTTGTGCAGCGGAAGATATCCGCAGCAAGGCGTGAGAACGACCACACCTCGGTGTTGCCTTTGTTGAACAGCGCACAGCCCAGATGATTGTAGAGCATATGCTCATATTCAAAGGTGAACTGGTCGGGGACTATTACGCAGACCTTTCTGCCGTTCTCGGCGGCCTGCTTTATTTTGTCCATCATGGCATAGGATTTGCCTGTTCCCGTTCCACCATAAAAAAATGTCAGCATATTATACCTCGTTTCTGTCCGAATAATTCTATCCTATTATACCAAATTACCTGTCCGCATTTACGGACAGGTAATTGAAAATTGCTTTTATCTGCGGACTCTTTTTCTTACATTTTCAGCATTTATACCGAAAGAGCGGAAGATGTCAGCCGCATAGCTTTGTTTCAGGGGCATACCCTTTCTTATCCTGTACAGCCGCTTTCCGCTGGTCTCGTCAACATCTGCAACAATGCTCTGGGGAATGCTCCTGCAATCGGGGTCGGAGGATATCTCACCGCACTTGCCCGCAAGCTCGGTGATATGTGTGGCAAAAACGCCCCTTACGCCGATAATGCAGAATATCCTTACCAGTTCTTCGGCTATTTCAGCACATTCCTTGGGTGTGGTGCTCTGGATAGACTCGTTCATCAGCAGCAGGCTGTTTTCTTCCGCAAGGTCGCTGATGATTTTCAGATCCTTTATCTCGGTGGTAAATCGGCTGGCATTTATGCCCGTTTCCTCCTCCTTGGGGAAGTGGGTGAATATAAAGTCGGCAGTGCTTATGACACATTCCTCCGCAGGTACGTAAAAGCCTGTCTGAGCAAGCAGGAAGCACAGTCCCAGACCACGTACAAAGGTGGTCTTTCCGCCGTTGTTTGCGCCTGTTAAAATGTAAAATCTGCCCTCGTCGTCCATGGTGATGCTGTTGCGCACAACAAGGTCGTCGCCCATGGCTTCGGTGTTGGCGGCAGCCGCCTTGAAGTAGAAACAGGGGTCAAAGAGATTTTTGATATCCGCATATCTTGCCTTGTCCGTAAACTTGGGACGGCACATTTTTATGCCTCTTGCATTGCAGGCTTCGATGACCCTTGCCATTCCATCGTATATCTCCAGCTGGTCTTCGAGCATGGAAACGTGCTCAAATGCAAGCCTGTCATATGACTTCAAAGCGGCGGACAGCCTGTTCATATATGCGCCAGTTATCTTTTCCATGGCGGCAAAAAGGGCCTTGTCGGCCTCGTTCACATAGCCGTCCTCATTGGGCTGATTTGTCCTCAGCTTGCCCATGATGTGGGTCTCGGAAAAGGCGTTGCTTTTGTAGAAAAGCCTGTCGAAAACGTTGGGCTTTTCGCCTGCGGGCTTGTCCGACCAGCCTGTTATCCCTGCGGATATGGGCTTCATTTCCTCATTGAAGTTGATGGCGATGTTAACGGAGCGTATTTTCTTTGAAAAGGCTTCTTTCAGCTCTGCAATGTCCTTTTTCATGCTGTTGTAGTCATTGGAAGCGTATCGTTCTTCCAGTGAATCAAACAGTCCCCTGAAAGCGGCTGAATGAATGTTTGAGCCTATCTCGCCGTAAAGAGCGTGAAGCTCCTCCATGCAGTCTATGTAGCTGTCCAGCGCCTCGACACAGCTTCCCAGAGCGGAAAAGCTGTCGGGGGTGGAAGCGGAAATATTCTTGTGCTCACTGTCCAGCAGTGTGCGGATTATTCTGTGTACCGATGGGGATAGCTTGGGATTGCCCATAACGTCTTCCAGAGCGTCAAGACGGTAGTTCATGACTTCGGTATCGGTGCAAAGCTCCCTGAAAAGCTTCAGCACGTTCTGGGGATTTCTGCGGCTGATTATGCCCGCAACATTGTCCGTCATAAGGTCGTTCATATATGTGCAGGGGTATTTGTCGTTAAGCATTATCCTGCGGTTGTTAAGTTCCCTGCGCCTTGCAGCGTCGGGATAAAGCAGGTCGGGTATCTCTCTGAGTTCCTTGTTTTCCATACTGCCGCTTCCTTTCATTTATTTCTTTGATTTGACAGCCGATGAGTCGGCAAATCTCCATAAAATATCCCTGTATTCGGGGGTGGCATAGTCGATGCCCACACGTTTTAGCCTGATTATTTCGGGACGGTATCCGTCATCTGCAATGCAGATCTTCGGGTTGCCGATAAACGATCCGCCGTTGAAGCTCTTGTCTATCTTCAGCGCCTTTGTGAGCTTTCCGGGGCCTGCATAGTCAAGGCACGCACGGAAAAGCACGCCCTGGGGCTGCTCCTTTTCGCCTGTGATAACGTTCATCAGCCAGTGGCAGCCGTAGCAGAGATATACGTATATAACTCCCGCTTCACGGTAAAGCAGCTCAGTTCTGGGAGTGCGGCCCTTTGATGCGTGACAGGCGGTGTCCTCCTCGCCACGGTATGCTTCCGCTTCGGTGATGCGCAGGCGTATCTCGCCCTCGTCGGTGTTCCTGATAATAAGCTTGCCCACCAGATCCGGAGCCACATCAAGGCAGTCACGGTGAAAAAAGTCCTCACCCAAGGGAGTGGGAGCGTTATTCATCATCGCCGTTTCTGCCTCCCTTTGTAACGTTTATATTGCTTCTGTTAAGGAAAGCCTTGTGGGTACGTCTGTTCTTGAAGCGGTCGATATAGTTTTTGCCGAAGAAAATAGCAAAGGTCACAAATGCGGCAAGGACCGAAAGCTGAATGCCCAGACCTACGCTTGCCATGCCGTATAAATAATATTTGAATGCGTCACCGAAGGATACCAGCATAAAAACAATGTCGATAAGCGCCAGCCACTTTGCTTTGATGGGTACCACAAAGAACATCAGAAATTCCATTTCGGGATATAAATAGGCATACACAAGGAACAGTGAGAACAGCAGATAGCTGCTTGAAGCCGCTCCCGCAATGAAGCCAACGCCGATAAGCAGCAGCGTTCCCGTCAGAAAATACATTGTAAGATTGTGAGCGCCCCACGCCATTTCCGTTTCCTTGCCCGTGATGTAGTAGAAATAGACAGAGAAGATTATCCACACTACGCTGTTTGTCTGAGGGATAAAAAGAAATGTGAGCAGTCTCCACACCTGACCCTCCAGGATAGCTGAGCGGCTGAAAGAAAGATAGCTGCTCATAAGTCCGTTCGTGAGCATATCTCCCACAAATACTATCGCCATGGAAGCGGCAATATAAGTCATAAGATTTTCAATCTCGAAGTTCCTGAAAAATCGTTTTACCTTGTAAGAAAAATTCATTGAGAAACATTCCTCCCATTATAGCAGTTTATTAAATAGAGTATATCACAATTATGCACATATTTCAAGGAAAAGTCTTGCAAAATTTAAAAAAATGGGTTATAATGATTATGTAATATAAATCATGCGCCTGCGGGCTTTGCGGCTCGGGGCAGAATGAATGAAAGGTTGTTTAATATGAGCTTTAAAGTAACTCCCGATACCATTATCGGCGATATTCTCGATCACGATATGGATACCGCTCCTTATTTCTTTGAGATCGGTATGCACTGCCTGGGCTGTCCCGCTTCCAGAGGCGAGTCTATTGCAGATGCCTGCGCAGTTCACGGCACTGATGTAAACGCTCTTGTTGAAAAGCTCAACGAGCATTTTGCACAGAAGGCATAAGGAAAAAATCTTATCATGCAGGAAACGGGAAACGGCACTGCCGCTTCCCGCTTTTTCTGAATGGGGTACGGCTCATAATACACAATATCTGTAAGGAAGAATACATATGAAACTTGATAAACGACTGCTTGTCTGCGCAGAGATGACAGAGGGCAGCTTTGTGTGCGATATAGGCACCGACCACGGCTATCTGCCTGCGTATCTGCTCAGATCGGGAAAATGCACAAAAGCCATTGCCGCAGATATCGGCGAGAAGCCACTTGCTGCCGCAAAGGCTACCTTTGAGAACGAGGGCATTGAGGGCGGGCAGCTGATATTGTCCGCCGGACTGAAAAATATCCCTCTTGACGGCGTTACCGATATCGTCATTGCAGGAATGGGCGGCGAGCTTATCTCCAAAATAATTGATGCCGATGAAAGGTCACGCACCTGCGGGGCAAATTTTATTCTGCAGCCCATGACAAGAGCTTCCGTGCTGAGAAGATACCTTGCGGACAACGGCTTTGAGGTGACGGAGGAACGTGCCGTGTGGGACGGCGAATTTGCCTATTCCGTAATGAAGTGCCTATATACTGGTGTGACATATGAGATTTCAGATGTACGTGAGCAGACAGGTCTCACCGACGCATCATGCGAGGACGGACGAAAGTACATCGAAAAGCAGCTTGAACGAATGAAAAAGGCTGCAGACGGCATGAGGAACAGCCGCCCTGCGGAAGCCAAAAAAATAGATATGACCATGGAGAAAATACGAAAGGAAAAAGGAATATGACAACAGTTGCCGATATTTACAGCGCCATAAACGAGCTTATCCCCTTTGACACAAAGGAAAGCTGGGATAACTGCGGTATGCTGGCAGGTGATCCCGATAAGGGCGTTACAAAAATTATCACTGCCCTTGATATCACAAAAGATGTTATCGAAGAAGCAAAAGCGTCGGGAGCGGAGCTTATAGTGAGTCATCACCCTGTTATCTTTTCGCCGCTTAAATCGGTGACGGCATCGTCTCCCGTAGGCAGGCTGCTGTCAGGTGGAGTTTCAGCAATTTGCACCCATACCCCTTTTGATATGTCGCCTCTGGGAATGAACAAGGGGCTTTATGATATCCTTTCCGCACCTCTCGGACTGTCTGAGAATTCTATGTCTTTGGACGATATGGGAAACGGACTTTCCATAGGCAGGATATATGAGCTTAAAGCGCCCCTTACACCAAAGGAAGCGGCTGAAAGGGCAAAAGAAGCACTTGGCTGTACCTGCGTAAGATTTACAAACGGACGCATCATAAAGCGCATCGCTGTAAGCTCGGGAGCGGGCAACAGCTTTATTGCCCTTGCAGCCAATAAGGGAGCGGACGCTCTTCTTTCGGGGGATTTCAAGCACGACGGCTTTATCGACGCTGTTAATATGGACTTTACTGTCATTGACTGCGGTCATTTTCACACCGAGCGTATCTTCTGCGGACTTATGAAAAATATCCTTTCAAAAAGGTTCCCGGAGATAGATATTATTGAAGCAAAGAGCTGTGTTGACCCCGCAAATTACTGCTTGTAAGCGAAAGGACATTGATATGAACGGTTTTATCTGCCCTGTGTGCGGCAAAAGCCTTGAAATAAAAGAAAAAAGCTATGTGTGCGAAAACCGTCACAGCTTTGATATCTCCTCCAAGGGATATGTTAATCTGCTGCTTTCGGGTCAGATGAACGCAAAGCTCCCGGGAGACAACAAGATGATGGTGAACGCCAGGACGGAATTTCTGTCAAAGGGCTATTATTCCCATCTTGCGCAGGCCGTGTGCGATGCCGTGTGTGTGCATTTCCACGGCGGCGTTCTTCTTGATGCAGGCTGCGGCGAGGGCTATTATACGGAAGAGATATTTAAGGCAATAAGCGGGAATAAATACGGCTTTAAGCTGCTGGGCATTGATATCTCAAAATTTGCCTGCGCCCATGCGGCAAGGCGGCTGAAGGGTCAGCCTCAGTGCGAGGTGGCGGCGGCAAGCATTTTTCATCTTCCGCTGGCGGACAGCTCTGTGGATATGGCAGTGACTATGTTTGCACCGTTCTGTCGGGAAGAATTCTGCCGTGTGATAAAAAGCAGGGGATATCTTATAATGGCTATCCCTGCGGAGGATCATCTTATGAGCCTTAAAGCTGCGGTGTATGATAAGCCCTATAAAAATCAGACTGCCGATTATGAGGTGGAGGGCTTTGACTTCCTTGAAAGCAGGAAAATATCACGGAGCATTTTCATTGATGATCCAAAGGATATACAAAGCCTGTTTTCCATGACCCCTTATTACTACAAAACAGGCGAAGAGGGCCACAGGCGGCTTGAAGCCCTTGAGTCTCTTGAGACGGAAGCATCATTCGAGGTGCTTATTTATAAAAGAAAATAAGTTTATGACATGACAGGCGGCATAATATGAGAATGAAAAGCACACTTGACGATAGGAAAGGAACTGATATAAATGGCTCTTGACGGAGCGTTTCTCCTGGCGGTAAAGCAGGAGCTTCAGCCTCTTGTGGGCGGAAGAATAGAAAAGGTCTATCAGCCCTCCAAGGAGGAGGCTGTTATTGCAATAAGAACGAGAACGGGAAGCAGCAGGGTGCTTATCTGCGCAGGTGCAAATTCCGCAAGGATACACATTACAAACAGGCAGATAGAAAACCCCAAGGTGCCTCCCATGTTCTGTATGCTGCTGAGAAAGCACCTTGGCAGCGGCAAGCTCATTGACATACGGCAGGACGGTCTGGAAAGAATACTTTTCCTTGATTTTGAGACCGTAAACGAGCTGGGCGATGTGGTCATAATCACCCTTGCAGTGGAAATAATGGGCAAATATTCCAACCTTATCGTTATAAACGAGAACGGAAAGATAATCGACAGCTTAAAGCGTGTTGATGATGCCATGAGCCGTGAAAGACTTGTGCTTCCCGGCATGACCTACACCGCTCCTCCCCGTGGGGACAGGCTCAACTTCCTTATCGCACCCGAAGAGGAGATGCGCATGAGGATAGCTGCGGCAAGCGGCAAATCAGCCGCAAAGTGCCTTATCGGCATTTTTGAGGGCATTTCCCCCATACTTGCAAGGGAGTGGCTTTTCCGTGCCTGCGGCTCCAACGATATCACTACCGACGAGCTGGACAGCGATACCCTTACAAAGCTTATCGCCGAAATAATGTCCACCCGTGACGATTATCTCAGCGGCAGGAGAAAATACACCATTCTTACCGATAATGACGGCAATCTTAAAGATTTCTGCTTTATTGACATCACCCAGTACGGCGGACTGATGAAAGCCTCCTACTGCGAGACCGCAGGGGAAACGCTGGATAAATTCTATCACGACCGTGACAGCACAGCTCGCATGAAGCAGAGGTACGGCGACCTTTACCGCCTGCTTTCCAACACTGCCGACAGGATACGCAGAAGAACGGAAAATCAGCGGCAGGAGCTGAAAATATCCGAGGAAAGGGATATTTTGAAGCTCAAGGGCGACCTTATTTCCGCAAATCTTTATCAGCTCAAAAAGGGAATGAAGGACTTCACCTGCGTGAATTTCTACGATGAAAACGCCGGAGAGATTACCGTGGAGCTTGACCCATCGCTTACTCCCTCCCAGAATATGCAGAAGTATTACGGCGGCTACCGCAAGGCAGATACGGCGGAAAAGCGGCTGAAAGTACAGATAGCTCAGGGCGAAAGCGAGCTGAAATACATCGAAAGCGTTTCCGATGCTCTTTCCCGTGCTTCCACGGAAAATGACGTTAACGAGCTGAGAGCCGAGCTTGCGGAGCAGGGTTATATCCGTATGCAGAGAGGTAAGCAGAAGCCCCCCAAGGCGGCTCCTCCTATATCATTTTCCTCTCCCGACGGCTATGAGATACTTGTGGGGCGAAACAACAAGCAGAACGATGTTCTTACCCTTAAAACTGCTGAGAAAACTGATATCTGGCTCCACACCAAGGATATTACAGGCTCTCACGTTATAATCAGAGCAAGGGGCGAGCAGGTCCCCGATGAGACCATATACTACGCCGCACGAATTGCCGCCGCCTACAGCAGCGCAAGAAATTCGTCTCAGGTGCCTGTTGACTATGTTCCTGCAAAGCAGGTAAAAAAGCCTGCGGGAGCAAAGCCCGGAATGGTCATATTCACAGGCAACAGAACCCTTTACGTAACCCCTCTTGACCCAAATGCCGACAAATAATTCATAAAGGAAATGATAATATGAAAACATACAAAATGATAACATCAGCTGTGCTTGCGGCAATGTTCCTTTCGGGCTGCGGCACCCAGTCAGGCACGATCACGACTATTACCGCTCCCGCTTCCGAGACGGAAGGTGAAGCTTCTGCCAATGTGTCCGAGACTGCCGAAGAGACATCGGTTGAAGCGGAAACTGAGGCAGCAGCTGCGGAAGAAACCTCAGAAATGGAAGAAACCATATCAGAGCTTTTTGCAAGAAATATCGTCTGCTCGGTATATGCCTTTGGTTCGGGCGGACTGGCATGGGGCGGCGAGCCTGTCAGCGGTGACAATATCTACAAGGTATCCGATGAGCGCTTTTCAAGCTACAGCGACTTTGAAAGCTTTATCAGAAGCACCTACTGCAAGGATACGGCTGATATGCTGCTGTATAACTATCCCTATGAGGGCACGCAGCTTTACGTAGATGTTGACGGAATGCTCTGCATAGATTCAAATCTTTCGGGATCAAAGGGCTATTATGTTGACTGGACGGACACAAAAATAACCATTGACAGCCTTACGGACGACAGATGTGAATTTACCGCAGCAGGCAGCATTACCGAGCCTGCCGATGTGCCCGTGGCAGAGGAATACAAGGTGAGCTGTACCGCTGTCTATGAGAACGGAAGCTGGCTGCTTACAGACTTTATGGCATAAGGGAACCTCTGAAAACCTCCTTCACGGCAAATTTTCTATGACTGACATCATCTGCTCGTGTCCCGTTTTTTAGAGGACCCCATAATTTGAAAGGATAATCAAAATGAAGATACTCCACACCTCCGACCTGCATATCGGCATTTCGCTGTTTGGCGAGGATATGCTCCCATATCAGGATAAGATAGGGGAGAGCCTTTGCGCTGCCGCCGTTGAATGCGGTGCGGACTGCATAATCATTGCGGGCGATGTGTATGACAGCGCCGTTGTTGCGGGCGAAGCTGTAAAATGCTGGGACAGGCTGTGCGAAAAGCTTTTTTCGGGCGGCAGGGATATCCCCGTGATAATCATTGCGGGAAACCATGATTCCGCTCCAAGGCTGTCGGTAAATTCGGGATTGCTGGAAAACTGCGGGCTGTATATCCGTGGCAGCTTTCGTGACTATATGAAGCCGATCTCCGTAGGCGATGCGGATATCTACTGCATACCGTGGTTCAACATTGCCGAGGTGCGTGAGCTTTTTTCCGACAGGGAGATAAAGACCTGCACCGACGCTTTTCTTGCCATGACCGACGATATAAAAAGCTCATGGGACAAATCAAAAAAGCACATCATCGCCGCCCACTGCTTTGTTACGGGAGCGGCAATATCCGACAGCGAAAGGGCTTCCAAGGGTGCGGAGATATCCGCAGGAGGAGCGCAGATGGTGTCGGCAGATGTGTTTGCGGGTTTTGATTATATAGCTCTGGGGCATCTTCACCGTGCCCAGACAATAAAATGCTCAGCTGATGAAAACACGGCAGTGCGCTACAGCGGAACTCCCATTCCATACAGCTTTTCCGAGGCAGGACAGGCAAAGACATATACTGTTTTTGATACGGAGGTCGGCATTTCAGAGCTTGCCGCTCCAAGCTCGCTCTCTCTCATTACCGTAAAGGGCAGCTATGACGAAGTAATGGCGGCGGAAGTTCCCGAGGACGCATATGTGAGGGTTATCCTTACCGACCGTTCATCGTCAGCAGGACTTTACGAGAATATCCGTGACAGATTCCCACGTATGCTCCGTCTGGAATGTGCAAGAAAGGTATCCGCATCGGCAGATGACAGCGACAGCCGAATTTCCGAAATGTCCGTTTCGGAAGCGGAACTGGCGGAAAAATATCTGCGTGACTGCTTCGGCAGGGAGATAACTGAGTGTCAGCTGGGCTGGCTTGAAGAGGCTATGAAAGAAGAGGAATGATATAATTACTCAAAAAATCAAGCAGACATTCTTTTTATAGATTATAATTAAGATGTGATCACAGACAGAAAGGAAATGAACATATGAACAATTTGCAGCTGCTGGCACATGCGCTTTCGTATATGGAAGAGCATATGTCCGAAAGTCTCAGGACGGAAGATATCGCCGCAGGCTGCTATTGCTCAAAGTCCTCTCTGGAAAAGCTTTTCCGAAACGTCAACAACATATCTGTGCATGATTATATCGTGCGGAGAAAAATGGTCATCGCCGCAAAGGAGCTTCAGGCGGGCAGCGCAAATATACTGGAGCTTGCACTGTCACTGGGATATAACTCCAACGAGGCGTTTACCAGAGCGTTCAGACGGGTGTGGAACTGCAATCCATCGGAATACAGCACAAAATACCGATTTTCGGGGCTGTACCCCAGACTGTCCTCCACGCCCTTGGAAGGAGAGTTTTCTATGAAAAAGAATGTAGATATCAGCGAGCTTTACGACCTTTTTACCCAGCGCCGCAGCTGCTGCTTTGTGTGCTGCGATATCAAGGGGCTTATCCCCATAAACGACATTTCACGAAAAGCAGGCGACCTTGCCATAATCGAGTCCATGAAGCGCATTTCCGAAGCGGCAGGGGAGAATGACTTGGTTTTCCGCATAGGCGGAGACGAATTCGTGCTTCTTACCGATTCGGCGGACACGGCTTATGCCGAAAGCATTGCAAAGAAAATATCGGACAAAAACGGCATCGGATTTGATTTTGATGGGCATATGATACCACTTGACCTGCACGTTTCCGTAACAAAATGCGAGGAGCCTGTTATAAAGTACAACGAGCTTTTTGCAAAGCTCCACAGCTCTATCGACCACAATAAATAATAACAGCCCTCGCCTGCATATGCGGACGGGGGCTGACTTGTTTTACGGATTATTCGGCAGCGGTCTCGGCTGCTGCTTTTTTGCCAATGGGATAGATCTTGTCGGGAATGTAATCATACATTGCGTTGGTAGCGGTCCGGGTCAGGTCGTAGCGGTACCAGCTGTAATCCTCTTCAACGGGATCCATCCATACCATAACACCGTTCCAGCCGTTATCATATGCAGCCTTGTATTCCTCGGTAAGTGTCATCTTGCTTTCCTTTTCATCATCGTTGGAAGCTTCTCCAAGAAGAGTGGGCTTTGTGCCGTCAAGACCGAAGTCTGTGGGTGAGCCTGAGTAGGGGAAGCCGAAGTAGGGCTTTTCCCACATATAGAAATGAGGGCTGTAGAAGTCCACATAAGCCTTGTCATTGCCTGTAACTTCTTTAAGGTGCTCGTCGGAAACGATGTTGCCCTCGTACTTGTCGGAGTTGTATCTTACCATGCCGAAGCCGACAGTTACAAGAGTATCGGAGTTTTCGTGGATAGTTGCGGCGCACTTTCCGAAGAAGTATGAAAGGCCGTTCCAGTCAAGCTGACCACACTCTGCGTTCTCATGCACCCAGTCAGGCTCGTTCATAAGGTCAATGGCGAAAAGATACTCGTTGGAGCCGTATCTCTTGCAGAACTCGGCAACATATGTATCTGCATATGCGTCGGTAAGCTCCTTTGATGAAACAAGGTTTCTCCACTTGTCATAGCCTGCGTTCGGCTCTTTGAAGTGGTCGAAGGAGGTGAGGGTAGCCATAACGTAAACGCCGTGCTTTTCAGCCATTTCAAAAAGCTTGTCAAGGTCAGTCCAGTGGCCTTCCCTTATTTCCTTTATCTCGCCTGTGGTCTTGAGGCGGATAATGCTCTCGCCTGCGCAGTTTATCCATATTCTTGTGCAGTTGATGTTATCCTCCGCAAGCTGAGCAAAGGCACCGTCCCAGAATTCTGCGTCCATGTTTCCCGTGAAGTCGTTCCAGTTGTGCCATGGTGTGTTGCAGCCGTTTATCCACAGCTCCTTGCCGTCCACCATGAACTTTGTTCCGTCAACAGTGACACGGGCGGAAGCAGTCTCTTCGGGAGCCGCTTCATCTGCCTTGCCGCAGGACGAGAACGAAAAGAGCATGACCATTGACATTGCTGCAGCAGCGGCTCTTTTTGCAAATGTGTTCATTTTACAAAACTCCTCCTATTATTTCAGGAAGCCATCGATGATCTTTCTTTCAGCTTCCTCTTCTGTAAGACCAAGTGTGCAGAGCTTGATTATCTGCTCGCCTGCGATTTTTCCGATAGCCGCCTCATGGATAAGCGAAGCGTCTATGCAGGCAGCGTTCAGTGCGGGAGATGCGTTTACACGGCCGTTCTCCGCAAGGATAGCGTCACATTCGGAGTGACCTGTGCAGCGGCAGTTGCCCTCGATGACCGAGATATATTCCTGATAGGAATTTCCCCTTGCAACGGAGCGGGAAACAAGGTCAGCCGCACTTCCGTCACCGTCAAGTGAAACGTTGAATACGGACTTTGCCCTTTCGTCGCCGTCGGTGAGAAGCCTTTCTCTTATTACAAGCTTTGCGCCAGCACCGAGCTTTGCGTTGGTGGTTCGTGATGTGCTTGTAACGCCGCCCAGCTGAGAGGTGTCCATCTCCATATAAGCATTTTCGTCAAGAGTTGCATCGGTAACGGGGTCAATGCGCTTAGCGCCTGCGCCCTTTCCTGTGCCTATGTGCTTTTCCTTGTAAAGCACCTTTGCGTTCTTGCCAACAAAGAAACGGTGGATACCGTTGTGGCGGGCTTCCTCTTCATCATCGGAATGAACGCCGCAGCCTGCCACAATAATGACATCTGCGCCCTCTTCAACAAAAAAGTCGTTATATACCAGATCATCAACTCCGCCGTGAGTTACACAGGCAGGGATATAAACAGTTTCCTGCTGTGCCTTGGAGCTGATAAAAATGTTGATTCCTGGGTTATCGGTCTTTGATTCTATTCTGATATTTTCCGAGGACTGACGGCCTGCACAGCCGCTGTTCTCACGGATATTGTATGCGCCCTTGAATTTGCCGTCCCAGTCGGAGACGATCTCCAGAAGCTTTTCGGTTATATCGTTCATGCCCTGACCTCCCTTTTAGCCTTGTCCATGGGACAGCGTTCTGTCTTTTCATCTGCAAGCAGAGTGGGCAGGACATCGTCCTTTTTGCCGCAGGTGCGAACCTTTCCGCCTGCAATGACAACGATGTTGTCCGCAATTTCCATGATCCTTTCCTGGTGGGAGATGACCAGCAGCGAGCGGCTGCCCTCTGCTTTAAGGCGCTCGAAAGCCTCGATAAGATTGGAGAAGCTCCACAGGTCGATGCCTGCCTCAGGCTCATCAAAAACCAGCATGGAAGCGTTCTTTCTTGCAAGAACGGTGGCTATCTCTATGCGCTTGCTCTCGCCGCCCGAAAGGCTGGAGTCAGCCTCTCTGTTGATATATTCCTTTGAGCAAAGACCTACCTCGCCCAGCAGGGAACATACCTTGTCCCTTGGAAGCTTTTCCTCGGCGGAAAGCTCCAGCAGGTCAAGAACCGTAAGGCCCTTGAAGCGGACAGGCTGCTGAAATGCGTATGCGATGCCCTTTTTGGCACGGTCGGTGATGCTGAGTTCGGTGATGTCCTCACCGTTGAGAAGTATTTTGCCCTCAGAGGGAGCGTACAGACCTGCGATGACCTTTGCCAGCGATGTCTTTCCGCCTCCGTTGGGACCTGTTACAACAGTCAGCTGACCGTCGGGGATAGAAAGGCTAATGCCTTTTAATATTTCGCCGCCGTCGGGAAGCTGCCAGTGGATATTTTGAAGCTCCAGCATATTTTTCCTCTTTTCTGTCTATTCGGTGCAGATGTAATATCTACTGTTTGAATAGGTTTAATATAAATTGTTGTGGAAAATCACATTTTTCACGCTGTTATATTATACTATATACATATATTTTTGTCAAGCAAAGAAAAATTATGCGGATATGAAAAAAGCTCAGCTAAAAGTATAAGTCAGCTGAGCTTTTGAAATGTTAGAACCTGTCTTCATAAGAAATGTGTGCGGATTTTCGAGCATAATTTTGTTGCAGAGTAGGCAAAAATCCGCAGGCGGGCTTTCGCCCGGCAAGGATTTTTAACGCAGTCTGCGGCAAAATTTGCCGAAAAGACGTGCGCATATGCTTGTGAAGACGGGTTCTTATGATGTCAGGTCGCCTGAACTTTGTCTCCGGGCTTTTCCTCGCCCTTGGGAGGTTCCATCCAGCCGGTGTGATCGCTGAGGACAGCCAGCTTGTCGCTGTCGCACAGGCGGTCCCACTTATTCCATTCGAGCACCTCAAAAACATCGCCCTTTGCGTCGCATTTCATTACAGCACGCATAAGTGAGCAGTTGGAAGGCACACGGATAAGCAAATATTTTGCACTGCGTTTGGACATTATAACGTACTCGTACAGCCTTGAACCACGAAGCACACGGGTAAAGGTGTAATCCTGACTAATGATCTCGTTCTTTAATCTCTCCGATTTTTTCTTTGCCGATGAGTTGAACATAAGCTTTATGGAGTTCATTGTGCGGTTCATCTCATAGTTCTTGTGAAGATGTTCGTCACCATATTTAATAGTGTCCTCCACATCGTCCTCACGGAAAGCAAATACACGCTCATCAAGCTCCATTATGCGCCTTGCCACAACAGCGTTCCAGTAACCTCTGAAATAAAGTCCACGTTTGGGGTGCTTGTCGCCTGTTACCAGAAAAAGACCGTTATCGACGATGACACGATATGTTTCCGAGCCTGCCTGACCCTCTGCTTCTTTTATCTTCGCCTTTTCGGCAGTGTCCTTTGCGCTGATGCCTGCCAGCCTGCATATCAGCATGATGATTCCCACAATGAAGTTTATTATGATAAACAGGGGAATGAAAGTGCACCAGATATTTGCAACAGCCACCATCAGCAGTAGTAACAATATCTTTACGATGCCCGCACGGGTCTCACCCACATGGCCGTAGGTGGTGCCGTATTTGTCCGTATAAACATAGTTTTCGTTTATGAAGAAATCGTTGATGGATTTTGCAGGGTCAATGTGCCTGTACAGCGAGCAGGGGAGAGTTATGCCGAATATGAGGCACAAGATGCTTTCGATAAATACTATAAAAGAGTACAGCTCCAGCACCTTTGCGGTGTTTTCGCTTACCTGAATGCAGAATATCTTTGCGACAGGTATGGGGACTTCCTTGCCGCTGTCCTCGCCGAACCATTCCTTGCCCAGCAGCACTGAGGCTTCCTCGGGAGTGGGATCAGTTCCCTCAGGGAAATAGTCCATGGCATTTCCCACGGCGATGATGCTGTCGGGGTATTTTTCACTGTAGTTGTCAAAGCTGCTGTCAAATTTAAGGAGTTTTGCGCAGAGCATGACCAGCAGGATAGATACAACGAGCACTATCGTTTCAAGGAGAGCTGAGAATAACGGCTTCATTTTTACGACCAACCTTTATAAGTTTTTTGAACAGGAAAAATTTTTACACAAAATTATGATAACACAGTCACGTAAATAATGCAATATGTTATGAGAAATAAATTTGCGGCGCAATGGCTTTGTTGACATGGGTACAATTATAGTATATAATATAACTTGGTTTGATTGACAGTGGGCAGCGGAATGAAAAATCCCGCAAAAAAATAAAAAAAGTGCAAAAAAGCCCTTGACAAAACAAATTCGGCGTGGTATAATTTTTCTTGCCGCATGTAACAGGCTATGGAAGCAGTGTGCCCATTGGCAGCTCGCCTGGTGCAGCGAGTTTTTATAGGAAAAGGCAGGTGCCGTAAAATGTACGCTATTATCGAAACAGGCGGAAAGCAGTATCAGGTCAAGGAAGGCGACGAGATCTTCGTTGAGAAGCTCGCAGTTAACGCTGATGACACAGTTACTTTTGACAAGGTAATTGCTGTAAACAACGACAGCGCTCTTACAGTTGGCGCTCCCTACGTTGCAGGTGCATCCGTAGAGGCTAAGGTTATCAAGAATGGTAAGTCCAAGAAGATAACTGTTTTCACCTACAAGGCTAAGGAAGGATCCACTCACAAGAAGCAGGGTCACAGACAGCCTTACACTAAGGTAAGAATCGACGCTATCAAGGCATGATAAAGGCTGTTTTTTATAAGAAAAACGGCGGTTTATCGGGCTTTTCACTATCAGGTCATGCAGGCTGGGGCGAAAGTGGGAGCGACGTTGTGTGCGCATCTGTTTCCTCGGCGGCAGAGCTTGTGTGCAATACCGTTACCGACTTCTTTAACGATGAAGCGGAGGTATCAGTGCTTGAAAATAAGCTTGCTCTGAAATTGAAAAGCGGCAGCGAGAATTCCCGCAGACTGCTTGAGTCGTTTTACGCTCATCTCGGTCTGATATCCGAGGAGTTTCCCGGCTGTATCAGGATTATTATTGAAAGGGAGGCTACCAATCATGATTAGAATTTCCATGCAGTTTTTTGCACATAAAAAAGGTATGGGTTCCACTAAGAACGGTCGTGACAGCGAATCCAAGAGACTTGGAGTTAAGAGAGCTGACGGTCAGTTCGTAACCGCAGGCAACATCATCGTTCGCCAGAGAGGTACTCATATTCATCCCGGCGCAGGCGTTCAGATCGGTTCTGACGATACTATCTTCGCTGTTGTTGACGGCAAGGTAAAGTTCGAGCGCGTTGGCAAGGACCGCAAGAAGGTTAGCGTTTACGCTGCTGAATAATTTCTGCGATTTTGAAGAGTCGCTTTTGCAGTTTCTGTGAAAGCGGCTCTTTTTTTACAACCGAAAGGGGATAGGCAATGAAATTTCCTAAGATAACATACAATTCTCCCGTAACACTTACATTTGCACTGCTGGCGCTGGGGGCAACTCTGCTTATTCAGTTTATCGGTCAGAGCGCCGCTGTGAGGTTCTTTTCGGTTTACCGTGCTCCGCTGACCGACCCGCTTTTTTATCTGCGAATGTTCACCCATGTGCTGGGCCATTCGGATATGTCCCACTTTATGGGCAATTTCACCGTAATACTGCTGGTAGGACCTATGCTGGAAGAAAAATACGGCGGAAAGCGCCTGCTGATAATGATAATCTTCACAGCGTTCATTACGGGACTTATCAACGTTATCTTCTTCCCCGGGATGGCTCTTCTGGGGGCAAGCGGAATTGCGTTTATGATGATACTTCTCAGTTCCTTTGCCAACAGCGGCAGCGGCGAGATACCTCTCACACTTATCTGCGTGGCTGTGCTTTATCTGGGAACGGAAGTGCTGAACGGTCTGTTTGCTCACGATAACATCTCCCAGATGGCACATATCATCGGAGGAGTGTGCGGCTGTGCCTTTGGCTGGCTCATCTGCAATAAAAAGGCGTAATATATTGTCGAAAATAATAAAAATCAAGCTTATTATGGTGCTGACTTTGAATAAAATAACGGAATAATTGCGTGCCTGATTTAAATTTTTTAAAATCTATAGACATTTATCCGGCGGCGTGGTATAATTAAATGTAATTATCCTGTGGGAGATTGCCCGGCATACGGTGCATTGTCCCTCAAAGTCAACGAAAGGATAGGTTAGTTCAAATGGCAAGATTTAATATAAAGAAAATTACCGCAGTTGCTGCGGCTGCCGCTGTTATGTCCTCTATGACAGCCTGCGGCGAAAATACCACATGGGGCGCTACCATTGACGGCAGCGATATCCCTGCTGGTATCTTCATCTATTACCTCCAGTCCGCTTACTACAGCGCACAGTCCAAGCTCAATGAGGAAAATTCCGCATCAAGCGATGCAGTAGCTTCCGCTGACGGCACAACAACTACCGCTGCCGTTTTCAGCTCTCAGATCGACGGCAAGGATGCTAAGACATGGATATATGACGAGGCTACCAAGTCCATGCAGGAATATGCGGCTATCGAAGCAAAGTTCACCGAGCTGGGTCTTACCATTACAGCCGATGAAAAGGATGCTGCAAAGGTTTACTGCGACCAGACCTGGGACTATGCAGGCGAGTATTACACCAAAATGGGTATCAGCGAAAAGTCATTTACCTCCCTTTATCTCAATTCTCAGAAGAGGGACAAGGTGTTCAAGACCATCTACTCCGAGGGCGGCGAATATGCTGTTTCCGATGACGAGATAAAGACATATCTTGATGAAAACTATGCAATGATAAACTACATTGCTATGGAGCTGAAGGACGGTTCGGGCAATCTGCTCAAGTCCGACGGCAAGGCTGAGATTATGTCCATGGCTGAGAGCTATGTTGAGCGCTACAAGAACGGCGAGGATTTCGATGCTCTTAACGCCGAATATACCGCATATTATGACAACCTCAAGGCAGAAGCCGAGGCTGCTGCCGCAGAAGAAGCTGCCAATGCAGCTGCTGACGAAGCAGAGACCGAGACCTCTACCGCTGAGGTAACTCCTTCCGATGCAGAGGCTGCTCTGGAGGATAATGCCGACGAGATCACCGATTCTGCCGAGACCGCAGAAGATGCAACAGAGGTTTCCACTGAGGACACTGCCGAAGCTGATGAGACCGCTGATACCGCAGAGGAAACAGCCGAAGCCGACATCACAACAGAGGAAGCTGCCGAGACAACAGGAACTTCCGCCGATGCTTCCGCAGAGGAGACTACCGATTCAGGCGAGCAGATCTCTTCCAACAAGACCGTTATTGAAAAGAGCGGCACAACTCCCGATTCCGCAGTTGTTTCCAAGGTGTTTGACGAGATGCAGAAGGGTGATATCCAGATCATCGAATCCTCCGACAGCGAAAAATATTACATTGTCCTCAAGATGGACGTTCTCGAAACTGACGAGTACTTCCTCAGTGCAAAGGATTCACTCCTTTACGAGATGAAGTCCGAGGATTTTGACGCTCTCATCACTCAGTGGACCGAGGCTCAGAACGTTGTAAAAAATCAGGACGCATACAAGAGATACGACCCCAAGAAGCTTTTTGACCAGAACTGATATTGCATATAAAACTTATCCCGTGACCCGAAAGGGCTGCGGGATTTTTTGTTTCTTCCTGTTGCATTTTGCGTGAAAAGGTGTATAATAGAATATGAGTATTAGTGTAAGCTAACCAAAGGAGGATATACATATGAAATTCTATCGCTTTGGCAATGAAGATAAACCTGTTATAATGCTGCTTCCCGGAACCTGCTGCCACTGGAAAACATTTTCGGCTGTGATACCCTTGCTGAAAGATACTTTTCAGGTAGTTTGCATTTCATACGACGGCTTTGACGAAAATGAGCCTGATGCAATTTTCCCCACAATGACCGAGGAAACTGAAAAGATAGAAAGCTATATCAAAGCAAAATTCGGCGGACGTATATTTGCCGCTTACGGCTGCTCGCTGGGCGGAAGCTTTGTGGGGCTGCTTATCGGACGTGAAAAAATACATATCGATCACGGCTTTATAGGCTCTTCCGATCTTGACCAGGCAGGTATAGTGGGCGCACGTATCCAGTCAGCCATAGTCAAGCCTGTGCTCGGTAAGGCTGCCCATGACGGCAAGCTGCCCGAGTGGATGACAAATATGATGCTCAAAAAGGCAGAGGACCCCAAAGAGGCTGAAAAGAATATCAAGACCTTTGAGAAGCTGTTCGCAAGCATAAGCTTTGCATCGGAAAAGAGCATTTACAACCAGTTCTACTCCGATCTGGTAACTCCCCTTAAAGACAATATCCGTGTGGAGGGCACAACTGTTCATATCTTCTACGCTCTGAAAATGGGTGAGAAGTATTTTGACCGATACAACAAGCATTTTCCCGATGCCGATATCGTGGCGAGGGACTACAGCCATGAGCAGCTTTTAATGAGCTATCCCGAGCAGTGGGCACAGGATATAAAGCGCTGCTGCGGACTGCCCTTTGATGAGGAAAAGGCTCTGCCTGAGTCATTGTCCTACAGACGTGGCAAGAAGCGCTTTTTCGACAGCCATCACTATGAGGAGGCAGTTGTAAAGGGCTGCAATTTCAAATATATGGACTGCGGAAAAGGGGACAAGACCATTGTTTTTCTTGTAGGCGGACTTGGCACCTCCGAGGCGGTGTATCCGTATGTAAGCGCTCTGGAGGGCAGATACAGGTTCATCACCTTTGACTATCCCTTTGAGTGCATGGATATGAAGTCATTGTGCGAGGCGATAATCGACCTGCTGGATTATCTTGATGTGGATAAGGCGGTTTGGATGGGAGCTTCATTCGGCGGGTACATGGCTCAGCTCCTTGCGTCCGAGTTTCCCGAAAGGACAGAGGCAATGTGCCTGTTCTCCACAGCGGCGCTTTCCGAAAGAACTGTCGGTGCACTGAGAAGCAAGTACAAGAACGCTGCTCCCATTGTCCTCAAGGCTATGGAAACCGTTCCTTACAGCATTGTAAGATCCTTTGAAATGAAGCAGAGCATGGGGCATATTGAGGGGGCTTCTGCGGAAGAGGCTTATTATATGCGTGATATGTTCACCGATATCTACAGCGGCTATACATCTGAGTTTGATGTTCATATGACCCGCCTTGTGGCTGATGTTATAAACCAGCAGCCCTGCACAGCGGATAAATTCGCATACCTTGACGGAAGAGTGCTGCTGGTACTCCCCGAGGACGATGGCTTCTTTGACCGTGATATGCAGAATGACCTTATGGAAATGATGCCCTCACCTATGATCGGCCATGTAAGCGGAGGTCATGCAGCTACCCTGATGCGTGTGGGGGATTATATAAAGTATGTTGACGAGTTTATGGAGAAGCTTGACTGATACTGTTTTCAGAAATGTTCTTGATTTTTTCACATCAAAGGGATATCATATGAATATACACTAACGGAAAACGGAGGATATGATATGCCATTTTCACCTCAGACCATAGATTTTCTCACCATGAACCGCCTGAATGACAGTAAGTTATGGTTCAACGAGCATAAGGACGACTACCGCAGATTTGTTGCGGAGCCGTTCAGGGAATTCACCGAAAAGCTGCTGCCCGAAATGCAGAAAATAGACCCGCTCATCAACAGCGTGCGCATTTCAAGGATATACCGTGACGCAAGATATTCACGGGGAAAGTCGGTTTTCAGGGAGAATATGTGGTGTACTTTCGGCCGTACAAGGGAGCTTTATTACTCCCTGCCATGCTTTTATTTTGATATCTCGGCAAACGGCTTTGAGTACGGCTGCGGATTTTACGAGCCTGCCCGTGAGACCATGGATGCAATGCGCGAGATGATAAAAGGGGACAGTCCGCTTTATATCGCTGCTGCTGACGCTTTTTCTTCCCAAAGCGTTTTTGAGCTTTACGGAGATGTGTATAAGCGAAATCATTTCCCCGACCAGAGCGAGGAAAAATGCCTGTGGCTCAATCGGAAGAATATAGGTCTGACAGCTCTCAGCACCGACTGGTATATGCTGTTCAGCGACCGCCTTGCCGATAAGATAGCGGCAGATATCAGGCAAGTGATACCTGTTTACGATATGCTGCTTGCTGCCTGTGAGGCAGGCGCGAAAAAAGAGTGAAAAATGCGCTTCCCTGCGTGTGGGAAGCGCATTTTTATGAACATTGTTTTTATGACGACTTGTTAAGTTATGCAAAAGTACCAAAAGCAAACGGAAATATTTTTGTATAAAATACTCTAATAATTCGTTGACAGACGGTTTGTTTTTTGGTATAATGATTACAATTATAGGAAAAGTATGCCTGTATGCGCGTACTTTTTTGGCAAAATACAAAGGGAGGAATCATTGCTGTGGAAACAATCAATTACAATCGCTTTAAAGAGTCCTGTGAGGAATTCAAGAGTGCGTTCAGTGACAGCTTTTTCAGCAGCGGAAGGCTTTTCTGCCACCCTCTGCTCGATGGTGTGATCTATACGCCCTGTTCCCCTGAGGAGGCTAAAAGCAACAGTATGGATATCTGCCGCATGGCCGATATGCTGCTTATGTCCGCTGACGGAAAGGAATATCTTCCCTTCAAGATAGCAGAGGCAAGAAAGATAGCTGCCGAGAATGGAACTGTCTATATCTCAAACCTGCTTTTTAAAGAGACATTCATGGCTTATGACTGGATGATAGACGGCAAGCATGATACTCTTATTATCAGCGAGGAGCATATGAGAAAAGAGGGCAAGAACTATGCCCCCGTTACCCCGCTGACAAACGTTGTTCAGCCGTTCAAGAAGTTTACCAACCATTTTCTTTACAAGAAGGGCACTCTTGAAGAGCCTGCCGTTCTTGGCGATAAGGAGATAAAGGACAGACTTGACGCTCATTTAAAGGACGCTCTTTCCTCTTATGTGGGAACAGAGTATGTGGGCGAGCCTCAGTTTGACCTGTTTGACGGCAAGATAACCATGGACACCAACGAGTCAAGGTGCATGGAGCTTGACAAGGGCATAAAGCTTGCCGATGAATTTGAAAAGAGCATGGAACCCAATGTTTCCGCATTCAGGAGCGGCGGCATTGACTTTGACATGAAAAAATACATGGCGGCATTTTTTATGGCTGAGTCGGAAAAGTGCGGCATAAAGACTGAGGAAAAGGACTTTGCTTCCTGCGAGACCACCGAGGATATGGGCAAGGCTCTCAGAAAGCTTGTTTCCGAAAAGAACGGATATGGCTTCAAATATACCGAGCCTGATGCCGAAAAGGCTGAAAAGCTGCTCAGGGCTGCAGAGCTTGGCTCTCCCGAGGGTGTAAAGGCTCAGGTATCCGAGCTGCTGAAGATCCGTCCCGCATTTGCAAGCGTGTTCAATCTGGCAAGAGCAGCGTCTCCTGCCGATGCTGAGAATATCGAGACTATTTCCGATTACTGGTGCTCCTCAGCACTTTCGGCTGCCGAGCTGGGCGAGTATCTGGCAAAGGCATATGTTCCCGCTGACTGCCGCTCTGCTGACGGCAAGCTTTGCTGCGGCGGTGCAAAGGCTTCCGTTATTCTGGAGGACCTTAAAAATGCGGCTGCCAAGTATAAGCTGAAAAACGTTCCCGCTGCCGATGAGCTTGCTGCATACTGCGAAGAGTTCGAGAAGCAGTCACGCACATACAACGGCACCGTTTTTGCCACTAAGGAAGAAATGGAAAAGGCTGTCAAGAATGAAAAGGAGTTGGCTGACCTTTGCGCAGACCTTTCCGCTCTTGATGAAGCTGAGCTGAAAAAGCTCCGTACATATATCTACGACATGAAGCTTGACAAGAAGACCACAGGCAAGTACCTGCTCAAGATCAAGCTTGCTCTCAACGACTGCGAGAAAAATCAGCTGAAGCTTCTCTGCACAGGCGTTTCTCTCAAAAATTACGACGAGCTGGCTGCTCTCAAGAATAAGATCAAGGAGGGCGGCTTTGACGAAGTTGTGGCAGCTCCTTACCTTGCCGAGATCAATGACGGTATGCTCAGCGCACAGCTCCGTGAGCTTACCGATATGTTCAAGACCATTCCCGATGCTGCCGCTGCCGACAAGCTGGAAAAGGATCTGGCTTCCGACAGGTTTGACAAGATGTTCAAGAGGCACTTCACTGCAAAGATTGCTTCCGCAAGGGACGGCTTTGCGAGAACTCAGATAAGCGAGATATGCAAGGATATCGAGACCGCTGCCGAGAAGGCTCTGGAGGATATCTCCAAGAAGCTTGATGAAGTAAAGTGCGGCGATGCGCTTAAAGCACCTTTCAGAAAGCAGATATCCCAGCGCTTTGAAGTTCTTGAAAAGCAGGCTGCCGACAAGGAATTTGAGGGCATTGCAACTGCCGACAAGGCTAAGCTTGACAAGATGAGAGAAGTCATCAAGTCCGGCAGATTCAAGGCTGCACTTACCGACAAGTACGCTGCTGACATTGAGAAGAGAGCCGTTGAGCTTGAAAATGCCGAGTTTGTAAAGAAGTGCGAGACCATTCCTCAGATGGACGCAAAGGCTCTGGCAGAGATCATCGTTCAGCTGGAAAGCGAAAAGTATCCCGAGGATATCGTCAAGAAGTATATGCCCATGACTGCCGAAAGAGAAAAGGCACTCAAAAAGGAAGAGCTTGCTCAGATGTGCAAGGATATCGCTTCCATGGACTTTGCAAAGCTCGATGCTCTTGAAGCAAAGCTGAAGGACGAAAAGTATGCTCCCGATATGACTGCAGGCTACTTTGATTCCATAAAGGCAAGAAGAAAGGCTCTTTACAATGCCGAAGCAGACGGTCTCTGCAAGAACATCGGCAATATGCAGAAGCCTGAGCTTGCACAGCTCACCGAAAAGCTCAAAAACGAAAAGTATGATCCCGAATATACCAAGAAGTATTTTGACGAGATCGACAAGCGCTTCAACAAGATCGAGACCGACAAGCTTGACAGTATGTGCAAGAATATCGAAAAGCTCAAAAAGCCCGAGCTTGAAAAGCTCACTGCCGATATCAGCGCACTGGGACTGCGCAAGGAGAATGCCGCTCCTTATCTGGAAAAGATAAGAAAGCAGGAGATATCCCTCATCAAGTCCCAGCTTGAAAGTCTCTGCAAGAATATCCCCAATACTCCAAGAAAGGAACTTTCCAAGCTCAGAGAAGCCCTTACAGGCGACGATTTTGACAAGGAGCTTACCGCAAAATATATCGAGCAGATCGACAAGCGCACTGCCGAGCTTATCAAGAAGGAGCTTGCAGACCTTTGCAGCAACATTGCAGGTTCGCCCAAGGATAAGCTTATAAAGATGAAGCTCACCATCAGCGAAACTCCCGAATATGCCGAGGCTGGCAAGCCTTATGTTGAGCAGATCGAGAGCCGTCTCAAAGCTATTGACAAGGCTGAGTTTGATAAGCAGATGGCTTCCATCGACAAGCTTGACCGTGAAGCTCTTGAAAAGTTTGAGGAAGACCTTGAAAACCGCAAGCCTTCTCTTGATCCCAAGCTCTATGAGGCATCTGCCGCTAAGTGCAGGGAGAGGGGAGAGAAGCTTGAAAAGGCTGAACTTGACAAGCTGACCGAAAATATCAAGAATGAAGATGTAAAGAAGCTCAACGAGATAAAGGATAAGATCCTCGAGGGTGACTTTACTCCCGAATATACATTCCCGTACATCAAGCGTCTTGACGATGAGATCAATGACCGTCACGTCAAGTATTTCACAAAGCTTACCGAAAATATCAACGGTATGTCCCGTGCAGAGCTTATCGTTCTCCTTGAAAAGATCAACAAGAACGAGGCACACTGCCCCGATGATATGCTCCAGCGCTACATCGGCAAAGTAAACTCCAAGATAAGAGAGGCAGACAGCAATATTCTTGCCCAGAAGTGCAGAAACCTTGGCACAACTACCGAGCATCAGAGCTTCGAACTTATCAAGGACATTAACGAGATGGATATTGACCCCGAGACCAAGAAGCGTTTCATCACTCAGGTTGAGCTGCACATCACTCACCTTAAGACTATTGAGCGTGACGGATACGTTGAAAAGCTCAAAACTCTCATGGCCGACAACAGTGTGACCGAGGCTCAGTTCTATGTTTCCGGCATTTCCAAGGCATTTGAAAGCTCCTTTATCAAAATACAGAACACATATGCAAGCACAGAGCAGTTTGAACTTCCTCTGCTGATACATATGGTGACAATGGGCGTTCCCGAGGACTCCTTCCTGCTCACCCTTGACCAGCTCTATTATCAGGGAAAGAACGGTCTGGGACATATCCCCGTAGATCAGATCGAGCGCTTTGAGGTGAAGAAGGTATTCCTTACCTCTACTCTCCATGTTGTTGAGAAGAGCGGCAAATCCAGCGAGCTTCCCTGCGGAATCAAGAAGAATCTTGATAACCCTGTTAAGATGCTCAACGGAATACTGGGCGTTATCCAGAAGGATAAGGCTGCCGCAAAGCTGAGAGAAGCTGAGGACATCAAGGCTGCCGAGGAAGCAAAGCTCAAAGAGCTTGAAGAAGAGCGCCTTGCTATCGAGGCTGCAAGAGCTAAGGCAGAAGCTGCCGAAAAGGCTCCCGCACCCGTGCCTGCGCCTGTTCCTGCACCTGTTCCTGCACCTGCTGCCGCTGCTGAAAAGGCTCCTGCCGCAAAGCCTGTTGATGCAGAAATTGAAAAGATAAAGCCCATCAAGCCTATTGAAGTGGTCGTATCCGCTGCTCATACCGAGGCACCCAAGCCCGTAGCTGCAGCGCCTGCAAAGCCTGTTGAAGCTCCAAAGGCTGCACCTGCGGCCGCTCCTGTAAAGCCTGTGGAGGCACCTAAGCCTGTGGAAGCGCCTAAGCCCGCTGCACCTGTTAAGCCTGCAGAGGCTCCCAAGGCTGCACCTGCAGCTCCTATTAAGCCTGCTGAGGCATCCAAGCCTGTGGAAGCACCTAAGCCGGCACCTGCACTCACAGCTGTTAAGCCTGTGGAGGCACCTAAGCCTGCCGAGGCTCCTAAGGCTGTCGCTCCTGTTCCCGCAAAGCCTGCGGAAGCACCCAAGCCCGCTCCTGCACCTGCCGCATCTGCTCCCGTTGAGGCTCACAAGCCCAAGATCAGATTCTGCGACCAGTGCGGCGCAAAGATCACCAGCGAAACTGCAAAGTTCTGCGCTGAGTGCGGCAACAAGCTTATAAAGTAATCTCTGATCAGAACCGTCGGTCAACCGGCGGTTCTGTCTTTTGAAGTGAAAGGACCTTTTATGACAAGAAAAACCTTCCGAAAGATATTTTCCATACTGCCAAAGCCTCTGTGCGAGCTGTGCATGAAGTTTGAAAATGTGATAATATATGTGTTTTACGGCGTGCTCACAACGCTTATAAACTATGTCTCACATTTCGGACTCAGGCTTGCGTTAACTGACTTTTCGGGCGTGGATACCCACAGCTTTTCGGCGGTCATGGCGGCAATGGAAAATTCGGCGGTATCATCTGCGGGGGCGGCTACATTCTCATGGGTGGTTTCGATGCTTTTTGCGTTTTTCACCAATAAATTCTTCGTGTTTGAGGCACACGACACCACTGCAAAAGCATATGTGAAGGAGCTGCTTTCATTTGCAGGAGGAAGACTTTTCTCATACGGCTGCGAGGTTATTATAATGTTCGCATTCGTCGATGTTATGCGCTTCAACGAGCTGGTGGTAAAGCTCCTGTGCGGCATACTTGTTATGATACTCAACTACTTTCTCAGCAAGCTTATCGTGTTCAGAAAGAAGAGCGCCGATGGGGACAAAACTGCCTGAAAATGCTTATTTTATGCGAAAAACAGGATATTATGACTGAAAATCATGCTATATGCCCCCGTATATAGGGGGGCATATCATTTTTGTAATGTTAAATGCCAAATTAACATAAAAAAACACTTGACAAATCAGGACGTATATTGTATTATATAAGTAATAAGAAGTATTGCAGCCGTGCGGACCATGCAGGGCAACAAACCTTGCGGTTTTTTATGCGCAGTGAATAACCACTCAAACGGTATAGTTTGTTGGAATGTGCATAAGTAATGCGGATTTTACAGAAATTTTCGGTAAAATTTACATAGCGTGACGGAGCAACTGCGTATTTCATCTCACAGCACTACAAGGCTTTGTGCTGCATAAAGCGGCGCAAAAGATTGAAGGAGGAAAATATACTATGAGTCAAATGCCACAGGAATGGGAAGGTTTCGTAGGCGGTCACTGGACCAAGGAAATCAATGTCCGTGAGTTCATCCAGAAGAACTACACACCTTATTACGGCGATGAAAGCTTCCTCGCTGGCCCTACAGAAGCTACCAAGAAGCTCTGGGCTGACGTTATGGAGCTTGCAAAGAAGGAAAGAGAAGCAGGCGGCGTTCTCGATATGGATACAAAGGTTGTATCTTCTCTTACTTCTCACGCAGCAGGTTATATTGATAAGGATCTGGAGCAGATCGTTGGTCTCCAGACAGACAAGCCCTTCAAGAGAGCTCTTATGCCTTACGGCGGTCTGAGAATGGCTGAGAAGGCTTGCTCCGACAACGGCTACACCATTGATCCTGAGATCAAGCACATCTTCACCGAATACAGAAAGACCCACAACGCAGGCGTATTCGATGTTTACACCCCTGAAATGAGAAAGGCAAGAACTGCTCATATCCTTACCGGTCTTCCCGATGCTTACGGAAGAGGAAGAATCATCGGCGACTACAGACGTGTTGCTCTGTACGGCGTTGACAGACTTATCGAAGACAAGCAGGAGCAGAAGGCTTTCTATACCTGCCCTATGACTGAGGAAAAGATCCGTGCAAGAGAAGAGATTGCTGAGCAGATCAGAGCACTTGAAAACCTCAAGAAGATGGCTGAGATCTACGGCTGCGATATCTCCAAGCCCGCTACAACAGCAAAGGAAGCTGTTCAGGCACTTTACTTCGGCTACCTTGGCGCTGTAAAGGATCAGAACGGTGCTGCTATGTCCCTCGGACGTACATCCACATTCCTCGATATCTATTTCGAAAGAGACTTCAAGAGAGGCATCCTCACCGAGGAGCAGGCTCAGGAGCTCATCGACCACTTCATCATGAAACTCCGTCTCGTTCGTTTTGCAAGAACTCCCGAGTACAACTCCCTCTTCTCCGGAGATCCTCAGTGGGTAACTGAGTCACTCGGCGGTATGGGCGTTGACGGCAGATCTATGGTAACAAAGAACTCCTTCCGTTACCTCCACACTCTCGAAAACCTTGGCACAGCTCCCGAGCCTAACATGACCGTTCTCTGGTCCACAAGACTCCCTGAGCCTTGGAAGGAGTACTGCGCAAAGATCTCCATCAATACATCTTCTATCCAGTATGAGAATGATGACCTCATGAGAGTTATTCACGGCGATGACTACGCTATCGCTTGCTGCGTATCTTCCATGGTTGTTGGTAAGGAAATGCAGTTCTTCGGCGCAAGAGCTAACCTCGCTAAGTGCCTCCTCTACGCTATAAACGGCGGTGTTGATGAGATCAGCGGCGTTCAGGTTGCTACCAAGTTCAGACCTATCACTTCCGAGTACCTCGATTATGACGATGTAATGGAGAAGTACGACGACATGATGACATGGCTCGCAGAGCTCTATGTAAATACTCTTAACATTATCCACTACATGCACGATAAGTACTGCTACGAAAGCCTCCAGATGGCTCTCCACGACAGAGAAGTAAAGAGATACTTTGCAACAGGTATTGCCGGTATCTCCGTTGTAGCTGACTCCCTCTCTGCTATCAAGTATGCTAAGGTTAAGACCATCAGAAACGAGCAGGGTATCGTTGTTGACTACCAGATCGAGGGCGACTTCCCCAAGTATGGTAACAATGATGACCGTGTTGATGAGATCGCTGAGGATATCCTCAACAGATTCATGAACAAGATCCGTCAGCAGCACACTTACAGACATGGTATTCCTACAACCTCTATCCTTACCATTACTTCCAACGTTGTATATGGTAAGAAGACCGGTTCTACACCTGATGGACGTAAGCTCGGTGTGCCTCTTGCTCCCGGTGCTAACCCCATGAGCGGCAGAGATACTCACGGTGCTTCCGCATCTCTCTCTTCCGTATCCAAGCTCCAGTTCTCCAACGCTCAGGATGGTATCTCAAATACCTTCTCCATCATTCCTGATGCACTTGGTAAGGACACAGGCGTATTTGTCGGCGACCTCGATATCGATGCTCTCTGCCCCAAGTGCGCTAATATCCCCAACACAAGCGATAACGACAGATAATCGCTTCCAAAGAATTATTTTGGCTGACGGTCTTTATAGGCCGTCAGCATAAAATAAACCCCACAGTGTGTTTCTTATAGCCATATAAAAATACACTCATTCGGTATAATACAAATCCACCTTTATTTTGAAAGGAGTTTTTACTATGGCAGCAAATGAACAGCAGATCAAAAACCTGGTAGGTCTTCTTGACGGTTATGCAGTTAAGGGCGGCCACCACCTCAACGTTAACGTATTCACACGTGATACTCTTCTCGATGCTCAGAAGCACCCCGAGAACTATCCTCAGCTCACTATCCGTGTTTCCGGATATGCAGTAAACTTCATCAAGCTTACCAAGGAGCAGCAGGACGACGTTATCTCCAGAACATTCCACGCAGCTCTTTAATAGAAAGTATTCTGTAGATGATAGGTTACATTCATTCAACAGAATCCTTCGGAACAGTCGACGGACCCGGTATTAGGTTCGTCGTCTTTTTCCAGGGATGTCCTATGAGATGCCTTTACTGCCATAACCCCGACACATGGCAGTTCCACAGCGAAAAGCACCCTGATATCGGCAAGCCTGTTACCGTTGATGAGATCCTTTCCATGTACGATGGTGTCAAGGAATTCCTCAAGGGCGGCGGAATCACCTGCACAGGCGGCGAGCCAATGGCTCAGCTTCCTTTCCTTACCGAGCTTTTTGAAAAGGCTCATGAGAGGGGAATAAGCACCTGTCTTGATACCTCGGGAATAACATTCAATCCCGAAAATACTGCCGATGTTGACCGTCTGCTTGATGTTACCGATGTTATCATGCTTGATATAAAGCATATCAATGACGAGGAGCACAAAAAGCTCACAGGTCACAGTAACAAGAATATTCTTGCTTTCGCTGAGTATGCAAGCAGCAAAAAGAAGCAGCTCTGGATACGTCACGTAGTAGTTCCCGGGATCACTTACAATGAGAAGTATCTCCACGAACTGGGCATGTTTATCTCAAAGCTGAAATCCGTCAAGGCGCTCGATGTTCTTCCTTACCACGACATGGGCAAGGTAAAATATCAGAATCTTGGCATTGATTATCCTCTTAAAGATGTTGAGCCTCTTCCTAAGGCAGAAGCCGCTAAGGCCCGTGATATCATTATGCAGGGTATCAAGGACGGTCTTGCCGCTGAATACAGCAAAAATTAAAAGCCATTGTCCAATACGGACAATGGCTTTTGTGTTATATATTCTTACTTGATTCTTGCAACTCCCGTTTCAATGGCAGCCTTTCTTACAGCTTCCGCAACTCTCTGAGCCATCTGGTGGTCAAGAGCATCGGGAATGATGTATTCGCTGCACAGCTTGTCTGCAGGAACTGACTCCGCAATGGCACGGGCTGCGGCAATGTTCATTTCATCGTTTATGCGGGAGGCACGCACATCAAGAGCACCTCTGAAAATGCCGGGGAAAGCAAGCACGTTGTTTATCTGGTTGGGATAATCGCTTCTGCCTGTTCCCACAACGGCTGCGCCTGCTTTCTTGGCAAGCTCGGGAAGAATTTCGGGGTCAGGGTTTGCCATGGGGAAGAGGATAGGCTGGGGAGCCATGCTCTTTACCATTTCCTCGGTAACACAGTTAGGTGCGGAAACTCCGATAAACAGGTCAGCGCCCTTAATGACCTCGGCAAGAGTACCCTTTTCGCAGTTCTGGTTTGTGATGTTGGCAATAAGCTCCTTTTCATGGTTCTGACCGTCCCTGCCATTGTAAATAGCGCCGTGGCGGTCGCACATAATAACATTTTTCAGACCCATTGCAATAAGCAGCTTGACTATGGCAATGCCGGCAGCACCTGCTCCGCTGGTGACAGCCTTGATGTTCTCGATTTTCCTGTTGGTGAGCTTGAGAGCATTGATGACAGCCGCAAGAGTTACAACGGCAGTTCCGTGCTGGTCATCGTGGAATACGGGGATATCGCATTCCTCCTGGAGACGTCTCTCAATCTCAAAGCAGCGGGGAGCAGAGATGTCCTCCAGATTTATTCCGCCAAATGAGCCTGAGATAAGGCGTACAGTTTTGATGATCTCCTCAGTGTCCTTGGAAGCCACGCAGATGGGAATGGCATCAACATCGCCGAATTCCTTGAACAGCGCGCTCTTGCCCTCCATAACAGGCATAGCGGCGAGAGGGCCGATGTCGCCCAGTCCCAGAACGGCAGTTCCGTCTGTGATGACTGCAACCAGATTGGAGCGGCGTGTGTATTCATAGCTCAGGTCGGGATCTTTTTCAATAGCAAGGCAGGGAGCCGCAACGCCCGGGGTGTATGCGATAGAAAGGTCGTCCCTTGTTTTAAGGGGAACACGGCTGATGACCTCTATCTTGCCCTTCCACTGGCTGTGTTTTTTCAGTGCTTCTTCCGAATAGTTCATATTACATTTCCTTTCTGTATATTCATATGTTTATACACTTTTATAAATAATATGCGTATATTTGTTTAATTTTAGTATATACTGCCATCATTGCTTTGTCAAGTTAAAATCCCTTAGCGGCTCATTGACACGCCGCTTATATTGCGCTATAATATTCATATCACAAACTTCGGAGGAATAAGATGACGAAAAAGGACAAGCCGACAAAGAAATACATCTTCCTGAAAATACTTGGAGCGCTTGCGGCAGTGTTTTTTATACTATCCGCTGTAAGCTTTCCCCTGAGAACAGTCCGCTATACACTTGTGAGTCGCAAGGTCACCAAAAAAGTGCGCATCGTTCAGATATCCGACCTGCACAGTTGTTCATACGGCAAGAATATGAAAAATCTCATCAATGCAGTAGATGCGGCTGAGCCTGATATTATCGTGCTCACAGGTGATATTTTCGACAACAGGACGGATAATAAAAATTCCGACACATTGCTTAAAGCTATTGCGAAAAAATATCCCTGCTACTACGTTTCGGGTAATCATGAGTACAGGGGGAATATGTGGGAAACTTTCAGCAGGCGTGCGGAGAGCTTCGGCGTTACCGTGCTTCAGGGCGAAAATGTTGATATTGACGGCATTATGATATGCGGAGCGTCGGCAAAGTCTGATATCGGCGACAGCGTGAAGGTGTGTGCCGACAATGCCGATACAAATAGCTTCAATGTCCTCCTTGCCCATTTTCCCGAGAAGATTGACTTTTACCGTTCGTTCGGCAAGTTTGACCTGGTGCTTTCGGGTCATGCTCATGGCGGACAGTGGCGGCTCCCTCCGTTTATGAACGGTCTTTATGCACCGGGACAGGGACTTTTCCCGAAATATGCAGGCGGAAGATATGATTTTGATGACACGACGTTTATCGTCAGCAGGGGACTGAGCCGTACTATTGAAAGAATACCCCGCATATTCAACAACCCTGAGCTTGTTGTTATCGACATTTTGCCCGAAGGTGAGGACGGAGAATGACTCAAAGGATAAACTGGCTGAAAATAGCCAAAACAGCTGTGGGAGCAGCCATTGCAGCGGCCATAGCATACGGTCTGGGGCTGAACTACGCCGTTTCAGCGGGGATAATCTGCCTGCTGACGGTCTGCGATACACGCAAGGAAACGCTGATGGTCACGCTCAAGCGCCTGATGGCTTTTGCGGCGGTAACGCTGCTGTGCACTGCCGTGTTCTCGGTGGCAGGGTTCAGTATCCCTGCTCTGGGAGTGGTTCTGGCGGTATTTCTCGCATTCTGCAGCGGGCTTGATATTAACGAGGCAGCCGCCATGAACAGCGTTATTGCGACTCACTATTTCGCCTCGGCGGACTGCTCTCCCCAGATAATGCAGAATGAGCTGACGCTTTTTGTTATCGGCGCAGGGATCGGCGTTCTGATGAACATTTTTGTGCCCACGGGCATCGGCAGGATACGCAGTATCCAAAAGGAGACCGATGAAAAGATCAGGCAGATAATCTCCCGAATGTCCGTGTATATACTGGCGGAGGATAAAAGCGGCTACACAGGCTCATGCTTTGACGAAACTTCACGGCTGCTGGCAGACCTGAAAAACTGTTCCCTCAGATACATCGGAAACTCCTTTGCTGAGGAGAAGGATTATTTCCTGAAATACGTTGAGATGCGCATAAGCCAGTGCGGCGTTCTTATGGGCATATACAAGGATATTATGGCGCTGAACCCCATACATGAGTACGGCAAGCCCATATCGGACTTACTTGCGAAAATGAGCGGGGAGTTCCATGAGATAAACGATGCCGCAGGGCTGCTGGAGGATATTGACGGTCTGTTTGCCCATTATTCTGCCGAGAAGCTGCCCGCAGACCGCAGCGAGTTTGAATCCCGTGCGCTGATGTACCATATAATATGGGACCTGAAACGCTTCGTGACCCTGAAAGCGGATTTTGCGGCAGAGCTTTCCGAAAACGAAAAGAAAAGATACTGGAACATCGTGCATGAGAAAAAAATAATTTAAAAAATTCAAAAAAGCCCTTGACAAGCGCTGAAAAGTATGATATTATATTAAAGTCGTTAAAAACGATGAAGAGCTATCATATTCTAAAGACAGCAGGTGACTATGCAAAGCAATTTGCAGAAATCGTAAATCCTGCCGAGGAAAGATTGCTGTACATTATAAATGTATGCCCTTTCCTGTCATTTGAAGGAAAGGTTTTTCTTTTTATGAATGGGTAGCATAATTTTCAACTTTTTACGGAGGTGAAATTTTATGCCAAGCGCACAGGTTCTCGAATCCAAGAAGGCAAGAGCTGCTGTTGTAACCGATCTTATCAAGAATTCTTCAGCAGGTGTTCTTGTTGACTACAGAGGTATTACCGTTGAGGAAGATACTCAGCTCAGAAAAGAGCTCAGAGAAGCAGGTGTAACTTACTTTGTTGAAAAGAACACAATGCTCCGTATCGCACTCAAGGAAGCAGGTCTTGATGATCTTTGCAGCGTACTCGAGGGTACAACCGCAATCGCAGTTTGCGACCACGATCAGACCGCTCCCGCAAGAATCCTCGGTAAGTTTGCTGAAGCACACGACGATAAGTTTACCCTCAAGGCAGGCTACGTTGACGGCGTTATCTATGACGCTAAGGGTGTTGAGGCTCTTTCCAAGATCCCTTCAAAGGAGACACTGCTTGCTCAGCTGGTTGGCTCTCTCCAGGGTCCCATGCAGAAGCTTGCTGCTACACTCAAGGCTCTCGCCGACAAAAAGGCAGAGGAAGAGGCTGCTTGATCATAACGATCGTATGGCTGCCTGAAAAAATTAAATCAAAATATAAAGGAGATTATTATCATGGCTTCTGAGAAAGTTACAAATATTTTAGAAGAAATCAAGGTTCTTTCCGTTCTTGAGCTTGCTGAGCTCGTAGAGACTATCCAGGAAGAATTCGGCGTAACAGCTGTTGTTGCAGCTGCAGGTCCTGCAGCAGGTGCTGGCGCAGCTGCTGAGGCTGAGAAGACTGAGTTTGACGTTGTTCTCGCTTCCTTCGGTGAGAAGAAGATGGACGTTATCAAGGCTGTTAAGGATGCTTGCGGTCTTTCCCTTAAGGAAGCTAAGGAAGCTGTTGAGGCTGCTCCTAAGACTCTTAAGGAAGCTGCTCCCAAGGCTGAGGCTGAAGAGCTCAAGGCTAAGCTCGAAGCTGCCGGCGCTACTGTTGAACTCAAGTAATCTGGGTTATAACATAAGCTTTTCAAAGGCTGCTGCACATTTGTGCGGCAGCCTTTTTCGTTTGTCAGCCGTTAGGGCATTCATACTAATCACCAATAAAACTATAGACAAAAAATCATCGCATAATCCATATACGCAAGATTATGCTCGATTTTTTGTATAGTTTTTAATTGGTTCTTAGTATCAGTTTATCAAATTTTTTTGACATAACGTGTCTGTTTGCAAGGATATGCTGATATAACGAAACGGATTGTTTAATTGAGCACTTTCACAATATAAAGCAAACTAAAAATACACAAAACAATACGTTAAGATTGCATAAAATATCTATATTTGTTAAGACCTTTTATTGATATGACATGGCAGATGTTGTATACTGAAATTGGGTAAATTAAGAAAACAATGCCTATGGCTTATTTTGCTTAATATAATTTTGTGAAAGGCTGATAAAATATGAAAACTCGTTCTAACGAAAACAACAAGAATTCTGCTGCCAAGAAGATTATCCCTGCAGTGGGTATGCTTGCATTATCCGCAACTATGCTTTCTACTTCTACATACGCATGGTTCACCATGAACAAGGAAGTTGAGATGACAGGTCTTAATATGACTGCAACTGTTGGTGAAGGTATGGAGATTTCACTGGCTTCGGTTACAGGAAATAATGCTTTGGCTTTTGAAGGTCAAAATTTCGAGAATAATCATCCAAAGGATGTTGATACTGAACTTGGATGGGGAAGTGCAGTTGTAGTAGATGAATATTACGAAAGCATTGGTGCGATCAAGCCTGCTTCTTCAGTTGACGGAAAAAAATTGTATGATGCTAAAGATGCAACCAACGGCGGCAGAACAGCTACTAAATTTGAAGAAGTGAATACTGAGGCAGAATTGAAGCAGAGAACCTCAAAATTGAGTGAACCAATAAAGTCGGATGGAGCATCGGGATATTATGTTGATATTCCTGTTCATCTCAGAACAAACAAAAAGGCGTCAGGAGCTGATACTACAGGAGATATTTACTATAAGATGACAATTTCATCTTATGATCCTGAAAATCCTACTGAGGCAGGTACTACTGATTTGTACAAGGCAGTAAGAGTTGCCTTTTTGGACTATGATAGTGCTGATACACTCAGTTCTAAAATTTATGGCATTGACAGTGCTTATTATGATTCCACAAATGCTGTAAGCGGAGACTCAGCAAAAACAGCTTCCAACATTACAACAGATGGTGTGTATGCAACAGATGCTTATGAAGCAGGAGCATATAAGGATTCAACGATGAAGCTTAATCTTGCAGCAACAGGAGAAAACTATGGACACCTTGATTTTGTAGTTCGTGTATGGCTCGAGGGCGAAAGCACTTCCTGCTATAACGACAAACAGGGTCAGAGCTGGAATATTGATCTTTCATTCTCTTTAGGCGATCCTGCGGCTAATGCAGAAGGCTAATTAAACAATTTAAAGTGAGGGTAATGCTGTACAGAAATGTATGGTATTACCTTTGCGTTGTTTATAGGGATCATAGGATTTTTTCGTTTTACGCTTGCTTTGTGTCGAAATTTGTACATTTTAGCCGAAAACTGAGGTGAGAAATATGTCTGATATAAATACTACGGTTGACGGCGTGCGTGCCATAGAAATGCGCTACCGTGCCATATGGTCATCTGCCGAAAAGCTTCCTGCTTTTTATCAGAGCAGCATAAGGCTTAATTCTCCCGATATGGGTGTGCTTCTGCCTGAGCAGTTCATGCCTGTTATTGAGGCTGATGACAGATGTATTTCCATATTCAGGCTTGCACTTCTCCAGACGGTGAAAGCTGCCGAAAAATTTAATGACCGTGGACTTGATTTTGACTGGGTCTCGGTTTTTATTCCCCAAATGCTTTTAGGCAAGAGCAACTGTGTTAAGACAGTCAGGGATTTTACGGCAAAAATAGAGGCTATCCCGCAGGGGATATGCTTTGAGCTGCCCGAATCCGTTCTTGCCGACAGCGGCAGCTGCGAGTCCATAAAGCAGCTCAGAAAAGCAGGATATCATATAATGCTTACAGGTGTTGACAGCGAAAGGTTTCCGCTTTTCAGGCTTGCCGAGCTGGAGCCTGAATATGTTATGCTGAATGAAAGCATCACCCGCAGGCTGGGCAAGGATTATGACACCGATTCCTGCATAAGCACCCTTACCTCGTTTATCAGCGGTCTTGGAGCAGAGACCATTGCAGCGGGAATTTCTTCTGCGGAAGAGGCAAATGAGCTTAGTGAGCTTGGCTGCTCATATTTCACAGGCAGTGAAAACGGAATGTTTTCGGGCAAATTTGTACCAGACAGGTTTATCCGCAGGAAAAATCAGGCATCGGACAATTCATCGCAATAACATCATGAGCATTACAGGATGAGATTTTCGGCAATTTAAATATTACTGTATAGAATGGAGTTCTGATCTTGACTAAAGATGAAATAAAAACGGTGGATAATGCTGAACCTGCCGATACATATACCGAGACCGAGCAGGACAGCAGGAACAGGGCTGCCGATATTCTCACCCTGCGGCGAACTGCGGCGGAGGCGAGACGTCATAATGTCGTAGTCCGTGTAATAAGTGTTCTTCTGGTGGTTCTGATAGCTCTTGTTGCTATTGCATATGCGGTGTCCTATTTTTATGACAGGTTCGGAAGCTTTACCGTTACCGTCAATAAATATGATATGGTAAATCAGGGACTTACTCTTTCGGAAACACCCGAGTATGAAAAATCGATAGCTACTCTTAATGCGGATATTGTTTATGATATGACAAACATAAGCGGAGAAGATCTGCCTTTGAATATCGACAAAATAAACGGCACTCACAACGGCGATAACTACATTGCTTACACATTTTATCTTATAAATTCGGGAAACGATACCGTGGCTTACAGCGGCGAAATGACCATGGAGAACATCACCAACGGCGTTGACGAGGCTGTGAGGATAGCTGTTTATGAAAACGGTGAAAAGACCGTTTACGGCAAGACCAAATCCGACGGAACAGGCAAGGAAAGCGACTGCGATAAGGAGTTTCAGTCCTCAACAGTGGTAATGAGCACCAAAAACGATAAATTCAGTCTAGGTGCAAGGGATAAATACACCGTTGTTATATGGCTTGAGGGCAACGACCCTGACTGCCTGGATAACATTATCGGCGGAACGATGAAACTCAGCATGAAATTCAAAATTATAGAAAATACCTGATAAAAAGCATAATATCCAAACATAATGATGTGAAAGGAAATGCTCGTAAAATGAAAAAAATACTGAACAATATTATAACAGTGATAGCGTGGATTATCCTGGCTTTCGCTCTTATCGTAACGATACTTGTGTTCTCGTCCGACAGGAACAACGGTGTTGCAAGCCTTTTCGGATATGTTCCCCTTACTGTTGAGTCAGATTCGATGCTTCCCACCTTTGCAAAGGACGATTTCATTATTGACAGGGAAATAGATGATGTCTATACGCTTGAAGAGGGCGATGTTATCACATTCTGGACCCTTATCAACGGTCAGAGGGTAAAGAACACCCACAGAATAATCGCTGTCAATAACACAGGTGACAATATCAGCTTTACCACCAAGGGTGATAATAACGACATCAAGGACAGCCTTAATGTTTATCCCGTTGATATTATCGGCAAGTGGACAGGCACCAAGATAAACGGCTTTGGAAAGGTAATGAGCTTTTTAAGGACAAAGACAGGCTTCTTTATCTGCATAATCATTCCTATGACGATATTTTTCCTTTTTGAGCTTTATAAGCTTATGGCAGTTATTGTTGAGGTCAAGACTGCCGAAAAGCCCGAGATAGACGAGGAAGAGATAAAGAAAAGGGCGATCGAGGAATATCTTGCTGAGCAGAAGAAAAAGGAAGCTCAGTCTGATGAAAAAAATGACGAATGATACGTTCTTTCGTATAAGTTTGGAGTAAGCATATGAATGACTTCTTGAAATGGTTTTTCGTTTTCATATCCGAAATTCTCAAAGGCTTTGGAATGATATTTAAAGGCCTTTGGGAGGGTTTGAAGCAGATATTCAACATACCGGAATATGCAAAGATATTCAAGGACTATTCAGGCGACTTTAACGCGCTGGAATGGGTCTTTGCTGTTTTGTCGCTTATAATAGTGGCTGCTATTTTTGCGCTGATAATATTCCTGATAGTTATGCTCATAAGGAAATATGTCCGTTTCAGGCATTCTATAGTGGGTGATGAGGACGTTATAGAGGAGCTGGGCGTGCTCCAGCGCCAGGTCATAAAGCTTACAAAAGAAAAAGACGAGATCATGGCTATGAAGGTAGCTCAGATAGGTGTTCCTGCGGGAGCTGCAGCACTTCCCTCAGGCGGATATGGCCTTTCTCAGAGCATGGAATACAGTCAGGGCGAAGCACCTGCGGAGTCCGAACAGTCTGCTGCCGTTAACGGCGTAATACAGACCTCCGATGTGAGATTTTCCAAGCTTATTGAAGTTGATAACTACTACAAAAACTATATCGCTCCCGATTATGACAACAGTATCACTCTGGCGGCTATATGCGAAAATTACAGAAATTTTGCCTGCTCACGTATGCACCTTTATTACGACATAAGAACGGTAAGACTGTTCATAGCGGGCATGGCTTCAACAAAGCTCATCATTTTACAGGGTATTTCCGGTACAGGTAAAACTTCGCTTCCATACTCATTCGGCAAGTTCCTGCAGAATGACACCACGATAGCATCTGTTCAGCCCTCATGGAGAGACCGTACAGAGCTTTTCGGATATTTCAACGAGTTTACCAAGAACTTTAACGAAACGGAAGTATTGAAGAGAATATACTCCAGCTCATATAATGATGATGTTAACTTTATCCTGCTGGACGAAATGAACATCGCACGAGTTGAGTATTATTTTGCGGAAATGCTGTCAATCCTTGAAATGCCAAATTCCGATGAATGGAAGCTGGACCTTGTTCCCAATGTTTGGAGCACCGACCCCGAGCATCTTGACCACGGAATGCTGAGAATACCTCAGAACATATGGTACGTCGGTACGGCAAACAACGATGACTCCACATTTGCTATCTCCGATAAGGTATATGACCGTGCCCAGCCCATAAATCTGGATTCCAAGGGTATTGCTTTTGAGGCACCCGATACGCCTCCAATGAACCTGAGCTTTTCACATCTGGATTCGCTGTTCAGTGAAGCTTTTCAGATGTATCCCCTCAGTCAGGACATACTGAAAAAGATACAGCAGCTTGACCTTTGGGTAATCGAAAGACTGCGAGTTGCTTTCGGTAACCGTATCATCAAGCAGATGAATTTGTTTGTGCCCGTATATGTTGCCTGCGGAGGAGACGAGCTTGACGGCGTGGATTATGTTCTTGCTACCAAGATATTCAGAAAGTTCGAGTCCCTTAATCTGGCAATGCTCCGTGATGAGCTGAGGGACCTTTGCATATATCTCCAGAAGCTCTTCGGCAGAAATTCCATGAAGGAATCCATAGCATATCTGGAAAGGCTCCGGAAGCTTTTCTGACAGCTGTAAAGTAAATATTATCTGCGGATAACTGCGCAGTGAAAGGAGGAGAGAAAGTGAACGAAGCCTACAGCGAATGGTTTGAAAAATTCAAGGACTGTACAGATCAGCTTGACAGTGACAGACTATATGAAAGCTTCCGCTCATCACTTTCTCACAGCCGAAGCACTATTGCGCTCAACCGCAGGATATTGGAAAAGGACATTGACGTAAGCTGGGTGGAGGCGATAGAAACAGGACTTGTCTCTATCGACAATGTTATCAGAAATCCGAGCAAGACTATTACCAATGTGGAGGAAGTCGTTCCCATTGCGCTTTCAAAGAAGATAACGGTAGATTCGGTAAAGCATCTTGCCCAGCACACCGACCTTATCCAGAGCGTTGACCCCGAAACAGGAAAGATAACCCCCTCAAAGGTGCTGAACATACATAAGGAAGAAAGCTATCTTACCTATGAGAATAAATTCGTAAACACTCTTATAGACAGGCTTTTTATTTTCGTAAACAAGCGGTATGAAAAGCTTAAAGCCGTATCCTCCGGCGAAGAAGTATTTGCCATGGAGTACAACACGGCTTTTGAATCGGGCAGCGGCAGAAAAATGAAAATGACGCTGAACATCGAGACCTCCGATTCACTTGAAGTTGCCGATGAGAACGGTTCGACTATATGGGACAGAGTTGAAAAAATACGCAGGATAGTTGAAGGCTACAAGTCATCGCCATTCTGCCAGCAGATGGGACAGAACTATATCCGTCCGCCTGTTATGAGAACGAATGCGATCATGAAAAACGTTGACCTCAAGGCGTGCCTTGTGCTCTGGCAGTTCATTGAGGGGTATGACAAAACAGGCTATGAGATAAATGTTTCCGATTCCGCTCAGAAGCCCGATAAGGAGTATGTGGAAAATCTTTATGACCTTTCGGCGCTCAATCTCCTGCTTTTCAGGTCGTTTACTCAGGACAGCGAAGCTGAGGTGCTTAAAACCCAGAAAAGCAAGGCTGCCGCACCCCGTGTGCTGAGAAAATTTGACAAGGTGAGATATGATGAGCATGAGCTTGTCATTGGCGGTGACAGACTGACCGATGATGCCGCTTTGGCTCAGGATAACATTTCCGAAAATGAAAAAATACTTGCCGAGATAAACAAGATAATAAAGATAGAGACCGAATACTACAAAGCGGAAGAGCAAAAGCGGCTGGAAGCCGAGGAAAAGGAGCGCAGAAGACAGGAAGAGGAAAGACGTATTGAAGAAGAGCGCAGGCTTGCCAGAGAAAAGGCTGAACGTGAGGAGCAGGAGCGGCTTGAAAAAGCCCGCCTTGAAGCTCTCAGGCTGGAAAAGGAACGCATTGAGCGTGAAGAACAGGAACGTCTTGAACGTGAGCGTATAGAGCGTGAACGTGCCGAGCTGGAAGAACAGAAGCGCCTTGATGCCGAGCGTGATGAGCTTGAAAAGATGATAAATGCCGAGATGGACAAGCTTGAAACCGAGAAGCAGAGCCAGAAGGCAGAGGAAGAACGTCTCAGGCACGAGCGTGAGGAAAGGGAAAAGCTCAGAGCGGAAAAGCTTAAAGAAATGCGTGCATATCTTGAGCAGAAAAGCTTTGACGAGATATATCCCGAGTATTCAAAAAATCCTATCCATGTTATCAGGCGAAGTCTGCGCAGGCTTATATCCCTTATAAGGCAGGACGGCGCTGTTATCAGAGAGGGCGATTCGGACGATCCGAAGCTTATCGAGCGTATAGCTGCCGAGGCTGCCGCCAAGGCTCAGGCTCAGCGAGATGAAAAGGAAATGGCTGAGATGCAGGTGCTTTACGAAAAATATACGCCGAATTTCAGGCAGAGAACAAGGCAGAGCTTCAAAGCATTGTTTGCCAAAAAGCGTAAAAAGGTTTATGTTATGCCTGCGCAGATGCCTGTTCAGCGTTCTCCCAAGGAGCAGAGGGCTTATGACAGGCAGATGAAGGAGCTTTTCAGAAAATATCATGTAAGCTTCATAACAAAGCTTATCAGAAAGATTAAGAAAGAATACTAAGAACCCGTCTTCACAAGCATATGCGCACGTCTTTTCGGCAAATTTTGCCGCAGACTGCGTTAAAAATCCTTGCCGGGCGAAAGCCCGCCTGCGGATTTTTGCCTACTCTGCAACAAAATTATGCTCGAAAATCCGCACACATTTCTTATGAAGACAGGTTCTAATACTGATTCTCAAACAACCTATAGAACGATCAAAGATTAGTATAAGAAAGGCAGCTTCCTATGGCAAAGAGCAAATCAGGCGCAAATGTGATAAAGCCGGCAGGTCAGTTTATTGCATGGACAGTGCTGATAATCATAACGATGCTGACGGCATACATAATGATATCAAATATGCAGAACAAGCCTGCGGTGCTTTTCGGTAGGAGTATTGTCAAGGCCGTCAGCGGAAGCATGGAGCCGTCCATTCACAGCGGCGACTATATCATGATAGAAAAGACTGACAGCTCGGAGCTTAAAGCAGGGGATATAATCTGTTTTTATTCTCATGACAGCGCAATATACGGTATGCTCAACACCCACAGGATAGTGAGGATACTTGATGACGGCAGCTTTGTTACAAAGGGAGACGCCAACAGCGCTGAGGATCCTTCCACTGTGACATCTGACACTATTGTTGGAAAATACACGGGTAAGGTCAGATTTCTCAGGTGGCTCAATTCCTTTGCATCGGCAAAAAAGCTGATACTTGCAGCCGTGGTCATAGTAATGTCCGCAACTGCCGTGTATGAGGTCATTACTATTGCAAAGGTCTCAGCCGAATGCAGGGCAAACAGGAAAAATAATGATGATGCAGTGCGTGAGGCTATCGAAAAGGAAAAGCAAAAGCTTTATGAACAGGGCTACGAGCCTGAAAACACTGACGATAAAAAGGAGTGAGGACATCTGAATCAGGAAAAAATCATGAAAGCCAAAATGATAACGGCTATTCTTGTGGCTGTGGCCTCGCTTCTGGCTGTGTTTGTTTTTGCAGGGCTTTATTTTAATGAGCGCCAGAGGATTCGCACCGATTACATTGCGCAGTTTGAGGAAAACCTTTTGCAGGCAGCCAAAGAGATCGACACCTACAGCGAAAAGGGAACGGACTATGACCTGCATTACAGCATGGCGGTATCCGATCTCGGAGCAGCAAGGGCAATGATATTCTGTGTTAGCGATTACACCGAAAAGCAGAAAATTATAAACGAGATACACTACTGTTTCATAAAGTACCCCGAACAGATGAGAGATAAGCTTCCCGAAGCTTCACAGGCGTTTCACGATGTTGCCGATCACCTTGACAAGGGTTATGACAAATTAAGGGCGATAATCGAGTCTGTGGACAAGCTCGGAAATTAAAATACAGAGGAGAGCGCATTATGTTTGAACAGAAAAAGTACAAGCAGGAAATAAAAAGATGCAGAGCGACCATAGAAGAGATCGAGAGAAAGCGTTCACGTTCCCAGTCAGCTCTTGTTCAGGCTATTCTTTTGCAGGAGGAACCTAACGAAGCGGACGTTGAATGGTTCAACAAATACACGGGCGAAATATCCGCCTGCCGTAATCATATGGCTGAAATGCAGAAAAAGCTTGATGCCTATATGGCTGAAAAGCAGGATAAGAAAAAGAAGAAAAAATAATCAGTACCAATATATGCAGGAAAGGAGCGGTCTGCTGTGGCAAAGGACGGCAAGAATATATCGGGCAGTGCAAAGCCTATAATATTTATGCTTTGTGCGGCAGGCGCACTTATCATGCTTCTGGCTGCTTTCTATTCTTTCGGCTGGTTCACCAACAACAAGGAGACCTCCGGGGATATGGCGGCGCTGAAGGCCACAGATGCGGATTTTGAGCTTGCGGCTGTGGGGGAAAGCGGCATATATGATGATTACCTTACCGCAGCTGACGGTATAAGCCGTAGCAATATCAGTACAGGCAGTCTGTTCGGCAGGATATCTCCCGTTTCCACAGGCAGCGGCAGAGCTTCTGTAAAATGGGTCATGAGCGACGACAGCAATTTCGGCAACTCATCTAAATCCGGAACAGGCATACAGCCGGGAAGCTCGGGAATGCTCACATTTTATGTTATTCCCAACCGTGACCTTGAGCAGCTTGACCTTACTTTTTCACTTGATACCGTTCTTTACACGTCGGCTGCACAGCCCAATAAGGACAATACCGACTGCATAATAGATGCAGGAGAGCCTGAGGCTGAGCTTGTGAAGGGTCATATCCTTTTTTTCAGGAGTTATGATGAAAAAACAGGGCTTTATTCTGATATGATAACAGATACGTTTGATTTTTCCCGGCAGAATGTAAAAACGGATACGGCATACAGGCAGGATATCTACTGGGTGTGGCCATACATGGCAGCTCAGCTTATACTTCCGCAGGATGACATCGGCTTTGTCGGAAACGATCACAGCAAGCTTATCTCAGATGAGGACACGGCAGCATTAAAAAAAGACATGGCAAAGAACCCCGGCAGATATTTTGCCGATTCCGATGGGGATATTTCCATATCCGAGGACGAGCTTAACAGCATTACGGGTGTCAACAGCGATCACTACATCACGGTCAATGCCTATTGGAACGAAGCAGACCAGAAGATAGGCAAAAAAGTAGGATATATCGAGCTGCAGGTATCAAATACCGAGCAGTGATTGTGGAGAGGTTCAGATGAAAGGCAAAGGAAAACGGCTGCTTATTGCATTTGCAATGACAGCGCTGATATTCGCAGGTTCGGCAACGGCATACGCATGGTTCACATACCAGCGCAGGCTGACTACCATAACAAAGATAAATGCCCCCACTGCTCTTATTATCGGAGCGGGTCAGAAAGAAAGCTCACAGAACATTGATATCGGAGAAATAAATGTTGAGGACGAGGCAGGAAAAAAGGACTTTGTGTTCAGCGTTTATTCAGATGAATCTGTGTCAAATTACAAGCTGCAGATAGCGCATACCACAAATATCGACTTTACCTATACTGTTTTCCCGGCGCAGGAGCAGCAGGGGAGCGGAGACGTCGAATATGTTGATGAGGACGGCACTGCACATTATTATAGCAAAAGCGGCAGTGCTGCTTCGGGCAAGTATCTCAATCTTGGCAGCGACGGAAAAAAAGCTGACGACAGTCTCCACAAGGAGTCATACGACAGCTATAAAAATGTGCAGGAGAATGCAGAGCCTCTTTACTGGCAGAGCGATGAGATACGGCCTGAAAACAACAGCGGTCAGGGGTTTGTAGATTATTATATCCTCGAGATAAGCTGGAATGATGATGTGCGAAATGACAAAGAGACTGATATGGTGTATCTGACAGCGGGTATTGTATAAGAACCCGTCTTCACAAGCATATGCGCACGTCTTTTCGGCAAATTTTGCCGCAGACTGCGTTAAAAATCCTTGCCGGGCGAAAGCCCGCCTGCGGATTTTTGCCTACTCTGCAACAAAATTATGCTCGAAAATCCGCACACATTTCTTATGAAGACAGGTTCTAAAAATCCGAGTAATACCGGTGATATAAATATGAAAACTAATGTAAAAAATAAAAAGCGTATTGGCATAGCAGTCCTGATCTCTGTCATAATTCTGACAGTTATCAGCGCTGCGGTAAGTGCGGTTTATATAAATCAGAATATAGTCAAAAAAGTTGTTTCCACCAAGGGCGCAGGCGGAACCCCGCTTTCTTCAAATTACCTTCTTCTTGTTCCCAAGGAAACTTCTGTGTTCGCCATGAAGACCATCTACTGCTCCGAGGGAGCGGACACGGCACAGTTTGTTATAAATGTGTGCAACTATGTGCAGAATGATCCCTCAAATGTAAATGAAAATGACATCAGCTACACTCTGAACCTTACTTTGATGGATCTTGACGGTTCGGTATATTCAAAGGATACAGGGGGACTGTCCGTTACCGACAATGACGGCACCGCCCACAGCTTCTCGTCAGGAGTATGTACGATATCGGGTCAGCTTCTTGAAAAAAATCAGAGGAGCGTAAATACCTATACGATAATCGTTCCAAAGCAGATGGTTGGAGCTGTTCAAATGAGCGCTGTGGCGGAGCCTTCCGACAGCAGCTCATACAGTGCCGCAAACGGCAATAAGCTGGGAAGAACATTTACTTTTGCGGAATACAATGCCTCTGCCACCACATGGACAGGCAGCTTTTCCGAGACTGATGCCGATGGTTATGATGCTTTCAACTACATCATACGTGGACAGGGCAAGGGTACTGTTATACTGACATGGGACGCTTCTCAGCTTGAAATAAACAAGATTTTCCTTGACAGCAACGGTTTGCAGAGAAATGTCACATCAAGCGGAAATATGAAGTCACTCAGCTTTGACGTGGATTCTACTGACGGCCGGAACCGCTATGACATACAGTTCTACAAGACCGAGAACGGCGTTTATACCGATATGGAGACGATAAACGGATACGTGACCGTTAATTTCAGCGAAGCCGATTCGCAGTAAAGTTTTTTAGCGTTTGATAGGAGCAATCTTATGAAATACAGATCAAAAAGCAGATTTACAGCCTTGTTAACTGCGATAGCGATGATCGCAAGCAATTTCACCGCAAGCAGTCCCGTTTCAAGGTATGTATTAAATGAAATAAATGTAAGTGCTGCCGATGGAGCAGAGGGGGAGACTACAACTGCCCCTCAGGAGACGACTGTTACCACGGTGACGGGTGAAGCAGACGTTCCCGATGATACGGAGCAGACGGACAGTTCATCTGAAGCTGCTGTGACCGAGGTATCGCAGGACGACAGCACTAACACAGCAGACGATCCGGACGGAACTTCTGTGCCCTCTGATGACACGACTGTGCCTGACGGCACAGAAGACGATGCAGCCGAAGATGACGGTGACAATACCGATGATACACCTGTTTCCGACAATGTTATCACCATAAACACCTCCGAGCAGTTTGTGGAGTATTCAAAAAATTATGAGGCAGACCCTGCAAAATATCAGAATATTGATGTTTCCATTGCTATTACATCGGGTAATCTTGATAACCTGGTTGGTTTTGTAAGCATCGGAACTGCCCGGTATCCTTTTGCGGCAAATATTAAGGTAACAAGCGATTCCGAATTCAAGCTGACCCTTGACCAGCCGCTTTTTGCTTATATATATGACTCTGCAAATATAAATACCGATGTTATAATTTCAAGGTCACTTCCTGTAAGCGGAGATGTGTCCGATTCAGCGCTGTTTGCGGAGCACGTTATACATGATACTGAAAAAAACACCACTGCACAGTGGAGTGTAAGCTTGATGAACGCAGAGGCAGCCTTCTCCTCAGTGATAGGAACACTGGGAGAGAATGTAAATGCTAAGCTTACCATAACCAACAATGCAGATTCTGTTTCCGTATCGGGCAGCGGCAGCGCAGGTCTTGCCTGCGGCAGAATGGAGAAAAATTCATCGCTGACTGTGATAACTTCGGGTAGTTCTTCTTACAATGTTTCCTCCTCAAGCGGAAACGCAGGCGGAATGATCGGCACCATGGCAGATGGCAGTGCATTTACCCTGAACAACGAATTTGCCTTAACGGGAGAAGTAACTGCAGCAGGATATGCAGGCGGTCTGGTGGGCTATGCGGAAAATGCGTCTGTTTCTTTTGAGGGTACCGCAATGGTATCGGGAACGGTCAGCGGAGCTTTGGCTACAGGCGGCGTTTTCGGATATTATAAAAGTTCGGAAGCTGAAAACAGCTTTGATATCTCAAGATATGCTGTCAGCTGCACCCTTAACAGAGAAAACTCCGGCGGACTTTTCGGAAAGCTTGAAAACAGCGGAAATATGACTATAAACAAAAGTAATACCGAAGCCGCTGATATAAGCGTTAACAGAACATCTTCCGACAAGCAGACCTTTGGCGGACTTATAGGCACATATTTTTCGGACAATACAAGCAACTCACTTACCGTAAGCGGGATCTCTGTGTCTGCCGATAATTCGGCAGGCGGTGCGGAATATTTCGGAGGACTTATAGGCAAGGCAGATGACGATTCATATATCAGGCTGGAAAATGTAAGCGTTTCTGCATCAGGCTGCAAAAATGTAACAAGCTTTGGCGGAATTGCAGGCTATGCGGACAAGGCTTTCATTGATGCCGAAAATGTAACGGTGAATACTAACGGCGATTTTATCGGCGGCGGTGTTATCGGAAATATGAACGGCGGCGTTCTGCGCCTTGGCGGCACTACTGACCTTACAGGTACAAAGGCAGCAGGCGGCGGACAGATAATAGGTACAAGGGGAGCTGCGCTTATTTATGCTCAAAACGGCTGGCAGCTCAACAGGGGAGAGGCTGCGTCTTTTGATGATATAGGCACATGGGGCGAGGTGCTCAGACTCAGTTCTTCACTTCGTGAGGATAATATCTTTAATATCAACGAGACTGAGCATACCGTTACCGTAAAAAGAGCAGGAACCTCAGTGGGCAGCCTTGCCGAATTTGCCGTTCTGGCGCTGAATATGCAGCTGAACAGCGGAACTTCTTCCGACAGCACGCTTCTTTTTGAAAGCTCATCAACAACGAGCACAAGCCTTTTAAGCTCGGATATTACATTAAACTGCAATATAGACCTCTCGGGCACAGGTATAACAGGTCTTACCCGTGACGACGGTGAGAATGATGCCTATACAGGAACTTTTAACGGCAGCGGTCATACTATCACCCTTGCTGTAGGCGAGCCTTACGGCTATCGCAGCAATACAGCCCTTGCAGCAGGTGACGCATCAGATGGAAACGGCAGAATATACCGCCATTATTACAGCGGTTTGTTTGCAAAGACAGAAAATATTACTTTCAATAACTTAATTGTTGACGGTATTATCAATGTAAAATATACCGATAATGCAAGGTACTATATCGGCGGACTATCAGCATTGCACAGCGGAAACATTACCGTTCAGGATCTGACTGTACAGGAAAATATAAATGTGTCAGGCAATACAGGCAATTATTGTTTTGTGGGCGGTATTGCAGGACAAGCAGCAGAAATTTCATCTCCTGCCATTGTTATCAGCGGAAGCACCATATCACCCGAGATAAACTGCAGCGGCAATGCGAATTTTATCTGCGGCGGTGCGTTTGCTGAAATTGGTCAGAATGACAAGTTTTCTGTAACGGCTGATAATGTTAAGCTTGGAGCTGCTGTGACAAACAGCAGTACAGCAGGCAGTAAAAAGGTCGGGGGATTTATAGGCAATATAAGCAGCAATAATGGAGCAGCCTCTGACAGAATCATTTCCCTGACAAATATTACAATAGACAGCGAAAATGTGACCTCTGCATATGGCGGAGCTTTACTGGGCGAATCATGGAACAACTGTGAGGTGTCTGTCGGTTCTGAGACCGAAAAGGGTATCACCGTAAAAAGCGCAGAGGTCACTCAGAATGGAAACGGTGACTTTGCGGGCTTTGTAACCAATGCTACAGGCTGCTGGAAGGTATATGACGTAAATATTGAAGGAATAACTGTAAGCGGCGCTTCGGCTGCTTCCTTTGGTATGCTTGTAAATAAGGGCGTTTACAAATATGATAGTATTACAACGGCGCTTTATCTTGAGACAGAAAGCGAAAATGCCTATAAAATCGGCAGTGCCGTTATCAGTATCGGTTTAAATACCATTTATGATGAGATCATAGCTACCTGCTCGGGCAGCTTTGATGATGAAGATGCTGTTCTTTGGAATGATACGTGCGCTGTTGTTTCAATACACACAAGCGGCGGAGCTGTAACAATGGACGGTGCAGGCTGTAATACATATCAGAATCAGACCTCTGTAAAAAAGGCAAATCCCTATTCCAGATACTATTATGATCTTGATGTTATCAGAGGTAAGAATGTTTCTGAGCGTACCGATGCCGAAAAGCTTATGCTGTGGAGTGTAAATCTGTATGCTTACAGCAATATCAAGCAGTATTTCAATGATGCTTTTAATAAGACTTCTATCCCCGCAGGCAATTATGATATGACGGGCTATTCCTACTATCCCGTAGATATGCCGTCAGGCATGAATATTGCGGACGGAGCAGTCTTCACATTCTGCAATGATAAGATAGTAAACAGTGAAAAGCCTGCCGTCGGCGAAAGGTCGCAGCATTATCTTATGCACTGCGGACTTTTCAGAAATTCTGACGGAAACATAACAGCGGGCAATATCACATTTTCGGGCACTGTCGGTGCAGATTCCGACTACAGCGGAGCTATGTTCTGCGGAACTGTTATGGGCTCGGTAAACAGCACAGCAAAAGCTGTCCTGAATGGCATTGTTCTTGACGGCATAAGAGTAAACAGCACCGAAAGCACAGCTCCATTGCTTATAAATAAAATAGACAGCTATACTGCCCTTGAACTCAGCAATGTAAGCACTACCGAGAAATACAGGACAGAAAGCATCTCTGCTGCCGCTTCAAGCCTTATCGGCGATGTGGGCAGCAGCGACGGAAACTCCAAGGATATCAAGCTCACATTCAGCGGACTTACTCTGGACGGCAGAAAAGCAGCGGTATCCGACACTGCAGCAAATGCAGCTCTCAGCAAAGCATATAATACCGATATGTCAATTTTCAGCAAGGCAATTCTGCTCAACAGCTTCAGATTTAAAGCAGGAAGCAACTGCTCGGGTACATATAATTTCAGGCGTGATGAGGACTGGGACGAAGATTCTGCCAAGCATAACGTTGCATATGGTATGGAAATATCAGTCTCCAAGGAATACAAGGATATGCAGAAAATGTATTTCAAGAGCGATTCCTACACCAATCCCACAGGCGAAGATGCTGAATATGATTTCAGCGGTTTTCTGCCCTATGTTGCGGCATCTTACAGCGAAAATAATTATCATGAGATAAAGGTCAATCAGACCGCTCTGGCAGAGCTGGACACAGGCTGCGGAACTTACAATGACCCCTACATAATAAGTCAGGGAAAGCAGCTGGAGCTTCTTGACAAGATACTCAGCAACAACCTTGGCGACAGCGAGGACGGCGCAGTTGTAAACTATCGGGAGAACAGCTATTCAGCATGGTGCAATGAGAAAAACAGCCATAAGGTCCTGTTATGGGATGCCGAAAGCAGCTGCTTTAGATCTGAGGACGGCACAACAAGTATTAAGCTTGCCGACATGCAGAAGACGCTTGCATCGGCTTACTATATGCTTGGCAATGATGTAACCATAACCTCGGCTGACTTTGTGGGAATAGGAAAAAATGTGCCGTTTAAGGGAGCGGTATTCGGCAATGGTCATGCCATAACCAATGAAACTGTCCAGCCTCTTATTTATCAGAGCACAGGTGCGGTCATAAAGGATATCACCGTTAATGTAATCGCCAATTTTAAAGGAAAGTTTTCCGCAGCTGCTGACAGCAAGTATGAAACTGACGGCAACGGCACAACTGCATTTTACGGTGGAGTTATCGGCATAGTAAACGGCGGCGACAACATTATTGATAATGTAAGCGTTGAATTTACAAATGCGGGAACTATTGACATTAAATCGGGTACTAATTACGGCAACAAGGCTGTTGGCGGATACATCGGCGTTATCAGATACGGCGGAGTTATTTTCCGCAATATGGACAATGCTTCACATTTGGGAATTACCGCCGGCATGAATAACATATTCGGCAGCAACGCTCTGCTTTACTGTAATCCCATTATCGGAAGAGTTATTGACGGCTTTGCTGTGACCGAGACTTCTGCATTCAACGGAGCAGAAGATAGGGTCACTATGAAGAACGGCACAAAGAACTATTCCATTGCGGATATCAGCACGGCTGCCGATAAAATAAGCTTTGAAAGTAATGACACAAACTCAGGCACAATAAAGATCAGCGATTCCCAGCAGCTTTTTATTCTGGGCTGTATCTCTATGAGCGGTGCGGGAAGCGCAGATTCAAGCGGATATTCCAAGTTTAGCTACGGTGAGAATAAAATGGTCCGTCATGCACTGTACAGCGATATAGGTACAGATGACTCTGAGGGTAACACGTCTGATTATGCTGTTGCAAAGACTGACGCTTATGTGAAAAACACAGTTCCGTACATCATATACAAATACACAAATGCAATTAGCGGCTCATATCCTGCAAGGAACCTGACAAACCACAATTTTGCATTTAATATCGACCTTGCCAAGAATACATATGAACTTCCCGACGGCTTCCGTGGTATCGGTTCGCTCAACAGCTCCGATGCTGATATGGCAATGCACATCAACAGCCTGAACGGAAACGGTTCGACTGTTAAGCTGAATATGAGCTTTTACAGGTACGGAAAAGATTATGATCAGTATTATAACGATATTAACATCAATAATATAACTTTCGTTGATTGTAAAACCGGATTGGGCTTGTTCAACAATCTTATTCAATCAAGTGATAATGAAAACAATACAATTTCAAATCTTACCATCAGCGGTCATGTCGATTATGAGTATTATAAAGATCACAGTGGAAAGAAAAATATTATTTATGAGAATAATAGTTCTTTCAGCTGTGCAGGTGCTTTGGCGGGTGTAGGCAGTAATTTGCGACTTGATAAGATACAGCTGGAGAAGCTTAGTGTTAATTCGTGTTTTGTTTCAGGAGGAATAGTCGGCTTTGCAAAGAAACTTGTTCAAATTAAAGACTTGAAATCAGATGATCTGAACGTTAGTGCCAATTTCTTTTCAGGCGGAATAATTGGAATTGCAGGAAATTGCAATGTGAAGATCGATGGCAGTTCCGATTCAGAAGGATTGATCAGGGGTTCAATTACTTCAGGATCAATAAGTCTGGTCGGTGATACAAGCCGTGGTGAAGGTGCATCATTATATGGTGTTGGTATTGGTGCTGCCACTGTTATCGGAGCATTCCTAAATACCAATAATACGGTGTTAACAAGTTTATCGGTGACAAACATCAACATAGAAGATCTGGACGTCAGTGCACCTCTAATAGGAAGAGCAATGTTAGGCGGTATTGTTGGCTGCTGCGGAAATACTACTGCAAAAAATATTCAAAGCCGAATACAGAATGTTGATATTAAAAATGTGGATATCAATAAAGAAGTCAAGAGATTTGCTTTTAACGGAGGAATTATTGGACTGGTCAAGGAGGGTGTAAAGAAATGTGAAATAAGCAATGTGAAGATAATCGGTGATAAGAATAATAAAAATACCATAACCGGTTACAGGCACAGTGGCGGTATTATAGGGTTGATTTCAAGTGATACAATAATTGACAACTGTTTGATTGAGAATTACGAAATAGTCACAGACGAATACGGAGAAGATGTAGGAGGTATAGTTGGAAAAATAAATGATAATAAAAGTACTTTGATTGTAAAAAACAGCAAAATCTCGGATTGTGTAATAAAAATCAATGATAATAACAGTAAGAACAGTGATGGCACTTATTCAGGTGGAATTGTCGGAAAAATGGCTAAAAATTCTTGCTTATATGGCTATAACATTTCATTGGATAATGTTCAGTTTAAAAATAATGAAAATAAAAAAGCAGGAGCAGGTGAGATATGCGGCTATATGCAGAACAATACCAAGGTGAAAGTGGTTGGCATCAGCGCAAGAAAAGGTGAGAGCGGAATTCCCGCTAATATAATAAGCAAAAAAGACAACATAAATACTGCTCCATCGCTCTGTATCTACGCTGACTATAACGGCAGCTGCCTTGATGAGCCGGCTGCAAATAAAGAGGCTTCAACTATCAACAGCGACAGCAATGTTGACGACATGGGAGCATATCCCTATGTAACGGTAAATCCCAAGAATGTTATTGACAAGACTGCCGACAGTCCTAAGTTCCTTACAGGCGACGGTGCTGACAAATCGGCGGTTGAGGCTATCATAGCCGATATCAGTAATGGTACAGGTTACATAAATGCTGCCGATGAGTACAATGATGTCTTCCAAAAGTATGAGGGTAAGCTTACAACCTTCAATGAGAAAACAGGTGCGTCAGTTCCAGATGATTTTTCGGTGCTGCTCATAAATGAGTCCAACTACAGAAAAATCACCGAAATGCTCAACAGCTTTATACATATCCTTACAAATGATACATCTATCAGCAGCTATGCTCAGACAGGCAGCAGTGTTTTTAGTGTTGACATAATGCCAATGAGACTGAATGAGACAAGCGGAACTTTTGAATCAGGGGAGAACTTTACCAAGACGCTGGAATACAAAAACGGTTATTTCAGAATGACTGATATGGATTATGACAGCAATTACAAGCAGTTTACCCTGATAGACATTCAGTATCTTGACCCTGCCGATACCTCAAAGACTGCATATCATCTGTACATTCCCGTTTATGTTGAAAAAATGCTGAACTTTGATTTCAGGGCAGCTGCTCTTTCGGGAACGACTTACAATGTAAGCGCATATACCGACGGCAATCCTGTTCTTGAAAACTATGGCACTCCTATTACAGCGCACGTTACATATTCTTACAAGAGAACTGCTGAGGAATGGCAGAATGTTATCAACGGCGGAGAAGATCTGCTTACGGCATACGGAAAGTATGTACTTCTGGAAAGCAAGCAAGACCTGCCCGATGATACAAGTCTGGTGCTGGTGGACAGAAACAACGGTTCCAAGGCGTATTATTCCACAATAGGCGAGGCTTTTACCGCCTCTGACGATAAGCTGGACTTTTCTAAGTTCAGCACCTCCGACGGCAAAGTATTTGAGCCTGTGACTTTCTGCGATCTGCTGAAAAAAGCGGCAGATATCACAGTTTCGCAAGCTGACGACGGAACACTTGTAAAATGCAGCAATGATATTTCAAAGGCGACCTTTAAGATAGGAGACGATTATTACAGAAAAAAGACAGAAGCCGATACAGATGCCTCATTGCTCTACAGCGTGACCCTTACTGCAAAAGAGGGCATGACCGATGCTGACGGCATTCTTGTTCTTGATGAGGATTATTACATCAGCTTTTTCACCAAGGCTGACAACAGCGAGCCAATGAGAAACATCACCATGAATTGCGGCTCAAGGCTCGGTGATACTGATATGACTCCCTCACGTCTGGATAACGAAAGTGCATCGGAGAGTATGGTGCATATGATACTCGGAAATCTGTATGACCAGACCTTTACTTTCAGGACTACCGGCGACCAGGTCATCAACGACAGTAACCGAGCGCTAAAAGCCGAGCTTACCGCTACCATCTCCTTGAAGTCGGAAAGTGCGGAAAATGTCAAGTCATACCTTAATTATGACTCGATAAAACTGTATCACGGCTTTGTTATTGAAGCCACAAGAACAGACGAAAGCGGCACGGAAAAGGGCATAAAGGGAAATCCCAGCGTTTCGGGCACATATAAGATAGGCAGCACGGAATACGCTAAGAATTTCTCCAACACGGATTCAGTGATAATGGTATCGGGAGGAACAGAGGAAGTTCCTTTGGACATCAAAGCTCGGCTGATAAGCGGCAGTGTTACCATTACCTGCGATGATATGGTGATAACTTATCCGGACGGAGAGAGCATTATTGCCCAGTTCCCGGAGCGTAAGGATCGGGACGATACCTACGGAGTTACATTGTCGGCAAGTTCAAACCTTGCTTATGTTTCCGATAACATTGAGCAGAGCAAGATGTCTGAAAGCAGGAGCGACAGCAACGGCAAATCATACTATCGTGAAAATATTGAGGCTGCCACACTGAGCTACAATCTCCCTTCAAATTCACCCAATGAGATGATAAGGCTCGGTATCAACGGCCTTGATACCAATGACAAGATCACGGCAGTGGGTTATTACAATGTTCTCAACCTGCCGGAGACTGCTATTGACAAGGCGAAAAAGGTAAGCTTTACGCTTTCGCTGTATCAAAAGACAGACAGCGGTATCTATGATGCTGTTCCGATAGCGGAATATCTTGAAAACATAACGCTTTATGATAAAAACGGTACAGCCAAAGCCCCTGTATCAAGCGGAGATTCTTATGAGTATGTATTTGACAGGGAAACCGAGCTGAACTATGAGGCGGGTTCGTTTGAAGTAGTTTCAAGCTACTCTGTAATAACAGGCGGGGCTTTTGAAAGCAAGGGAAAAACATATTCCAACTACAAGGTCCAGCTTACTGCCCAGCTGCTTGATGAGAACGGTGAGCCTATTGAAAATTCAGGCTGCAGTGACTATATAATTTATACAAATGCTAAAATCAATTCGCAGCTAATATCGGTGGGCTGATATAGCATATTGGCAAATGCACTTTTTCGCTTCGGCGGGAGAGTGCATTTTTCTGTGCCATAAAAAGAGCAGCAGTCAAATTAGGCTTGAAATTTGCATAAAAAAACGCTCCTTACTTTGCAATATACAAAATAAGAAGCGTTATATACGAAATATATGCTGAAAGAAGTCCGTAACTCGGATTTTTTACCCTTTGCGTATATCATAGCTTTGATATATTTTTCTTGATTCAACAAAAAATGTAATTTTGAAAAAAACCGCCAAACGACGTATTGAAGCCGTTTAAAATCAGTCTTCTTCCTCTCCCTCAGGTATATCCCAGTTGTGATATACGTTCTGAACATCATCGTTTTCTTCGAGGTTTTCAAGGAGAAGGTTCATCTTTCTGATAGCGTCCTCATCGGTGAGAGTGGTGTAAGTAGAGGGTATCTGCATAGCCTCAGCGGAGATAACCTTGTAGCCCTTTGCTTCAAGAGCTTCTCTTACTGCGCCAACGTCGGAAGGCTCAGTCTCGATCTCGATCTCGTCGTCGTCCATGGTAAAGTCGGAAGCACCGCAGTCGAAAATGTCTTCCATTACCTTGTCCTCGTCAAGACCTGTGTTCTCAACAATAACAATGCCTTTTTCGGAGAACATGAAGGATACGCAGCCTGTGGTACCCAGATTGCCGCCGAACTTGTCGAAGTAGTGGCGGATATCGCCTGCTGTACGGTTCTTGTTGTCGGTAAGAGTCTCAACGATAACAGCAACGCCACAGGGACCATAGCCCTCGTAAACGTTAGCCTCGTAGTTGGTCTTGTCGCCGTCGCCCATAGCCTTCTTGATGATTCTGTCAATGTTGTCGTTGGGCACGTTGTTGGACTTTGCCTTTGCAATAAGGTCACGGAGCTTGGAGTTGTTGTTGGGGTCTCCGCCGCCTTCCTTTACGCAAACGGCGATCTCACGGCCGATCTTTGTGAATACCTTAGCCTTAGCGCCGTCGGTAGCTTCCTTTTTCCTCTTGATATTGTTCCATTTGGAATGTCCTGACATATTAAAAAACTCCTTTAAATAAATTTAAGTGATTATGTCCGCCTGTCGGCTTTCTATGATCTGTCAATAAATAACTTATATGATCTGTCTCCGCAGCATAAGGGCTTGCCGTGGGAGACGAGTATGCGGTCGGGAGCAAGATCAATGATCCTCTCTATAGCCTCCCTTGCCCGCAGCGGGCTTTCTGCAGTCATGGGGAACATGGGAAATGGGAGATTTGCCACAGCGTCGCCTGCGTACAGGTCATATCCCACCGAGCTTTTGCACAGCACTCCTATAGAACCTCTTGTGTGACCCTCCAGATTGACTATAACGCCATCTATGCCATAGGGAGAAAGGTCAGTGCCCTCTTCCACACAGATATCAGGCTCAAAGCTGTTCATGTGCATACGCATATTCATATCCTTGCGCTTTTTCAGGATATGTCCCCAAGGATTTGTTATGTAATACGGACGTGATGAGCTGTCACTCACAAGGCTCATGTCAAGGGGGCTTGCCATTATGGGAGCATTGTACAGCTTTGAAAAATACGCCGCATTCTGCACCTGAGAGGCATGACCGTGGGTGAGGATTATAAGCTTCACATTGTAGTTCATGAGCCATGTTTCAATGTGATCTCTGTACTGCTCCCTGCCCGTGTCAATAAGCACATCGCCATTTTTGCCCTTTACTATGTAGCAGCTGACGCCGCCGCATTCTATCATATTGAGGTTTTCATACATTATCATTCGGAGTCCACCTCCGTGTTTTCCCAGATATATTCAAACAGCTCTCTTATCCGCTTGTCCTCGCCCATAAGGCTCAGATATCCGAACAGCGTTTCAAGTGAAGTCGCCTTGTGATATTCCACGGGGTTTGAGCTTTTCGGAACACTGCTCATACTGCACGAAGCATTCCTGCCCCGCTTCATCACCGCCGCCTCATCTTCCGAGAGCATTGGTTCTATGAGCATTGCCGCCCTTGCCTGATAACACGCACGCACCCTTTTTACGGAAGCGGGATGAAGCTTTTTTACAGGCATATTTGCGGTCATGACAAGCTTTTCACGCACCAGCATACTGTAAACCGCATCGCCCAGAAATGCCAGCGTAAGGGGACTGTATTGATTAACTTCACGCTTTTCTATATCAGCCACCGTCCTTTCAAAGGGGCTTTGCAGCAGAAACTGTAGTGTCCGCCGCAGTTATTGTGCCCACATGGTCTTTGAAATGGAACAGCACATCAATGAACGACTTGTTATATGGAATGAATATCCCCTCGTCTATCATCGACTTTATCTCATCAGCGTCAGCCCATTTTACCTGCTGCACTTCCTCATACTGCAGCTTCAGTGATGAAATGTCCACGTCCTTTGTGACGGTGTAGAAATCGTCAAAGCCGTGACCGAAATCTATGGTCATAGTCTTTCGAAGCTCAGCGGGGGAGAGCTGTATGCCGACTTCCTCACGGACTTCACGTACAGCCGCATCAATGCTGGTGTCGCCTGCCACCGAGCTGCCGCCTACGGTTATATCCCACAAATTGCTCCAGCCATTCTTAAAGGGCTGCCTTTGCTGGATAAGCATTTTTCCGTCGGAACTGAAAATGCAGATGTGGACTACCAGATGATAATCCCCGTCCTTCATAGGCTCGCCACGCTTCATGGTCCTGCCTGTTTTATTTCTGTCCTTATCGTAAATATCCCAAAGCTCCAAGAGCTGTCCACCTCTGATCAGAATACAAAGTTAAATTCAAAGCCGAAGATGTTAACGGTGTCGCCCTCTTCAATGCCCATTTCTTCAAGCTTGTCGATAATTCCTGTGTTGCGCAGCACTCTCTGGAAATACTGGAGAGAAGCGTAATCCTCCATATCAACGGTGCGCATGATGTGTTCAAGCCACGGAGCCTCCACATAGAATACAGCGTCGTCTCCACGGGTGATCTCAAATCTTTCGCCCATGCCTGCTTGCTCGTCAAGCTCAGCCTGAGTGGGAGCCTCTGCCTCATATTCCTTGATGGGAGGAAGCTTTTCCAGCTCTCTTGCTGTGGCTGCGATAAGCTCCTTTGTGCCCTGAGTTGTGGCAGCGGATATCTCGTACATCTCAAGTCCCTTGGACTCCACATATTTTCTCAGGTCATCTATCTGCTCGGGAGTTGCCATATCGCACTTGTTTGCGGCAACTATCTGAGGCCTCTCTGCAAGCTCTTCGGAGAAGTTTTTCAGCTCACGGTTGATGATGTCGAAATCCTCCTTGGGATCTCTGCCCTCGCTGCCCGATACATCAATAACGTGAATGATAAGACGGCAGCGGTCAACGTGCCTGAGAAACTCATGACCCAGACCCACGCCCTCGGAAGCACCCTCAATAAGACCGGGGATATCAGCCATTACAAAGGACTTGCCCTCCTGGAGCTTGATAACGCCCAGCACGGGAGTAAGTGTGGTAAAATGATAGTTTGCTATCTTTGGCTTTGCAGCTGAAACAACGGATATGAGCGTTGACTTTCCAACGTTGGGGAAGCCAACCAGACCCACGTCCGCAAGGAGCTTCAGCTCGAGAGTTACCTCGAACTCCTCGCCCAGGAAGCCGGGCTTTGAGAACTTGGGTATCTGCCTTGTGGGGGTGGCAAAACGTGCATTTCCCTTGCCGCCCTTGCCGCCTCTTGCCAGCACCTTAGGCTCGTCCGATGACATATCTGCCATTATTCTGCCTGTGGCGGATTCACGGACAAGTGTACCTCTGGGTACTTTTATTATAAGGTCGGGAGCATTTTTGCCTGTGCAGTTCCTTGAAGAACCGTCCTGACCACGTTCTGCGGTAAATTTCCTTTTATAGCGGAAGTCGATGAGGGTAGACATACTGTCGTCAACGACAAAAACGACATCTCCGCCCTTGCCGCCGTCGCCGCCGTCGGGACCGCCTGCCGCTACATATTTCTCACGGTGAAAGGAAACAGCGCCGTCGCCGCCGTCCCCGGCCTTTATTTTTATGACTGCCTTATCTACGAACATTTCAGATCTCCTTCCGAGCTGTTTTGGCAACTGTGACTATACAATAATATTTATTATACCACTATTCTGCGTGACTTGTCAATAATTTTTGCAACAAATTCATGGTAATTCGGGCTAAGAATGGCTGCATATAAAAAAGCGGATAAGCTGACAGATTTTCAACAATACAATTCTGAAAAATGCACAAAAAGTCAGCTGAAACTCCCCCTTTAGCTATTGAAACAAACCAAAATACCAATTATAATTTAATTATACCAAGCACGAAACGCCAACAGAAAGGGAGAGCGCAATGAAAAAACGTAGGATACTGCCGCTTATAATGGCAGTGATAATGTCCGCCGCCTGCTTTACGGGCTGCGACAAAAAGGGCGAAATGCGGGATATGACCACCGCCGAGATCGTGAACGATATGGGCGTTGGCATCAATCTGGGCAACACCTTTGAATCCAGCGGAATGTCACTCAGCTCCGTACAGGCATACGAAACAGGCTGGGGAAGTCCGACGATCACTCAGAAAATGATACAGGGCTATGCCGACAGCGGCTTCGGCGTTCTCCGTGTACCTGTTGCGTGGTCAAATCTTATGACAGGCAATTATGACATTGACCACGATTACCTTGCAAGAGTTACCGAGGTCATTGACTGGGCACTTGATACGGGAATGTACGTTATCGTCAATATCCACTGGGACGGCGGCTGGTTCTCACGCTTTGCCAATGAAGAGGACAGAGACGAATGTATGTACAAATACGAGCGCATCTGGACTCAGCTTACCGACCATTTCAAGAATTACAGCGACTATCTCATGTTCGAGTCACTTAATGAAGAGGGCGGCTGGGAAGAGATATGGAACCGCTACAGCGGTGAGGGCGATAAAGAGCTTTCCTACGGTATCCTCAACGAAATGAACCAGAAGTTCGTTGATATCGTAAGAAATTCGGGCGGCAACAACAAGAAGCGCCACCTGCTCATTGCAGGCTACAACACCGACATCGAGCTTACCTGCGACGAGCTTTTCAAAATGCCCGATGACCCCGCAGGCAGATGTGCAGTCTCCATTCACTACTACACTCCCTCCACCTTTGCTATCCTTGATAAGGACGCAAGCTGGGGCAAGGCACGCAGCGAGTGGGGTACAGATGCGGATTATGCCGAGCTTAACAAAAATATGGACCTGCTCAAAACAACATTTATCGACAAGGGCGTTCCCGTTATAATGGGCGAGTTCGGAACCTCCACCAAAAACAAGACCGATGAGATGATAAGAAAGTATCTTTCCTCTGTCTGCGAAGCGGCATATATCCGTGGAATATGCCCCGTTCTGTGGGATATCACAGGCGTTTTCTACAACCGTCTTGAAGCAAAATTTTATGATGAACAGCTTCTGAGCGACCTCATGGCTGTCAAGGAACTTGAAAGGAACGATTGATATGAGAAATTTCAGAAAAACAGCAGCAATAACAGCAGCAGTGATTCTTTCCGCAGGCTTTGCAGGCTGCGGCGATTCCTCCTCCGATTCAGGCGAGCATGGCAGACTTCTTGACACTACCTCTGAGGCGACTACTCAGATGACCGTTGAGATAAACACTGAGACCCTTGCGCCCGAGCAGCAGGAGCAGGTGTCCGCTCTGGCAGAGACCCTTACCGACAAGGAGCTGGAGAACAAGACCATCAAGTGGCTGTCCTTCTATGACCCATGGCATCCCACAGGCTTCGGCAACAGCAAGCCCGTTTCCGTGGAGCTTTTCGAGGAAAAATACGGCGGAGAGATAAAGTATTATCCCACCACCTGGGCAAATCAGGCTTCCGACCTTTCCACATACGTTCTCAGCGGCGAGGGCATCGACTTCTTCCCCGCAATAGAGGCAATTCCCCAGTACGTTATCTCAGGCATGACCGAAAGCTACGATGATTATGTTGACTGGGACAGCCCTATCTGGCAGAGCGTTCAGTCCCTGAACGACCAGTATGCCGTAGGCGGCAAGCATTATCTTATGGCGTGCCAGGCTACTGAGGGCTACGTTGTATATTACAACAAGCAGACCATCGAAAATATGGGCTTTGAGGATCCCGCAGAGCTTTACGCAAACGGCGAGTGGACACTTGAAAAGTTCAGAGAGATGCTTCTTGGTTTTGTTGATACCGATGCAGGTCAGTACGGTCTGGACGGCTGGTTCAACTGCACACCTCTTTACCTTGCCAGCGGCGTTCCCTCAATTTCACTGGAAAACGGCAAGGTCAAGAGCAACCTTATGGACCCCTCGCTTGAAAGAGCAATGACCTTCCAGTACGACCTTTACAGCAACGGTCTTATCCTTGACAAATCCCTTTTCTCCTATAATCCGCAGATAAACTTCATGGGTGAGGGCAAAGAGCTGTTCTACATCGGCGGACTTTACGAGATAGAGTCCGACCCCGAGATATGGACAAAAACATTCGGCTCTGCGGAGGATGTTTTCTTTGTCCCCATTCCCCGTGACGAGCAGGCTGACAAGTATTATTACAATGCTGAGATCGACTGCTACAACCTCTGTAAGGGCGCTCAGAACCCCGAGGGTGTTGCAAGGCTCATGGAGTGTGTTATCGCATCCTACAACGATGAAAGCGCTATCAAGATAAGCGATGAAAAGCATAAGAACGATTATGGCTGGTCCGATGAAATGGTTGAGATGAAGCACGAAGTCCACAGACTTACTTCCGAAAATCCTGTCCGTGATATCTACGGCGGACTTCCCTCCGATTATTCTACTCTCCTCAGCGACAGCATAAATCAGGCTATAAACGGCACCGACTGGTACTCCACAAGAGATTCCATTGTTGATACCGTAAACACAGGTCTTGAAGAGATAAACGCTCAGATAGACAAGCTCCGGTAACAAAAGTAATCTCCCTGTGAACGTTATGTTCATAGGGAGATTTTGTGTTTAGTATAAGATCAGTCTCTTAAAGAGCTTGTGTCGATATTGTCCGTGTCTATAACGTTGATGTCGCCGTGAACAAAGCTGTTATCGGGCAGGGTCTTGTCACGGAGAGCGTCGGTGCTCAGAGCATCGGTGTCGATATCCGAGATATCGCTTTCCGGAGCAGCTTCGGGAGCGTCCCTCAGACCTGTTACTTCGGGAGCTTCGATAGTGGTTTTGGGCTTTCTGTTCCTGCGCTTGTCAATGTCCCTGAAAAAGCTGTCGGGGTCAAGTGGGTCGGAGGAGGGAGCAGGCTCTTCATCGGGTATCTCAAAGGGTATGTAATGAACGGGATTTGCAGTTTTGTCGGGAAGAACTTCGTCCATCTCCGCATCAATTTCTTCAACATCAACCGTCTTGATATTACCCAGACCCTCTTCCACGTCAAGGGTCTTGTCTCTCAGTCCGTCGGTGGAAATTGCATCTGTGTCAAGGTTTGACAGAGTGCTTTCGGGGCGGGGGAGAGGCGCTTCCCTGAGGCCTGTTATCTCGGGGGATTCAATGTTGAAATCCACCTTTTTAGGCTTGGGCTTTCTTCCCATGTCCTTGAAAAAGTCATCTGCATTGACGGGCTGCTTTATTGGTGATGAAGCGGGCTTGCTTTGAACAGGAGCAGGTGCGGGAGCTTCATTCTTTTTTGATTTGTTGAATAAGAACATATTTTCACTGCTTTCTTGAATGATTTTGGTGCATTTACATCATTATAGCATATTATGTTCTGTTTGTCTATAGTTTTTTGGATTATTATGGTATTGATTTTTAGTGATTTTTAGTGACAGCGGCTTAATCTTCAAAATCTCTCAGAAATAGCATGTTTCCAATGCAAAATTCGCTTTTCCACCAGTTTGCGGCAATGTGGTATTCCGCATAGTCATTGCACCATATCCATGTTACGGGGAAGCTGCCGTCAGGAAGCTGCATTTGTTTTACAAGCCTGCACTGTTCTTTCAGAAGCTCCTCGTTTCCGTCTATGAAAATGCTGTCCTTTGAGCGGATAAAGTCAGCGGGGAGAGATACATATTCCTTTTCCCATTTTGATGTGTCCCTGCAAATGCTGTTATTTACCTGAGTGATGAGTTTTTCTTTGAAGCTGTCCATGCAGCAAACGTCCGCCCCTGTTATGCAAAGACATTCATAAAGCCTTACAAAGCAGTTCGTTACGTGCATCTCATTGAACGGAACATTTGCATCAAACCATTCCACTGCTTGCTTTGCAATGATAAGCGCTTTCTGATAGATCACGCTGTCCTTCTCCGCAAATTTAAGTATAAACCCTGCCAGCGCCGCAGTGGGATTGTAGCGAAATTCGCTCTCGCCGTTGTATGCCCACCATATGGCACAGGGATAGTCATTGTTGCTGGGCACAGTGTTCAGCCACTGGTCATGCGCCTTATCAAAGCAGCTGCCGCTTTCAAGATATCTCAGCATTCCCTTTATTATCGGGTGAGACTTATCCGAAAAGCCTATCTCATCAAGTATCTCGGCAGCTTTCCATACGCCCATAGGCAGGGAGTTTGGATTAAAATTGTCCTCCTCCAGTGCGTGACCGAAGCCGCCGTCCTCATTCTGAAATGCGCTCAGTGCGGTCACAACATCATCTGCGCTGCCGTTTTCAAAATGAAATTTCCATCGTGCAAGCTCAAGCGGTCTTGCGTTCCTGTAAACAAATCCTCTTGCTTTTTCAAATACTGTCATATGGTATCCTCCTATTATTTTTATTTTATGATATCATGATATCCGATGTCTGTATTGTAAAAAAGCGACATTTTTGCATTTTCCAGCGCCTGTTTTGGGGTCATGGAGTGATATTTCCTGAAATCCTTCAGCAAATGGGACTGGTCGGTAAAGCCGTATTTCACCACAGCCTCAAATATGTCAAAATCCGCCGAAAAGCACATATCCTGCCACAGCTTCTGATATCTTACCAGCGATGAAAAGCTTTTGGGAGATATGCCCATTTTTTCGCTGAAAATGCGTTCCAGTTTCTTTTTTGATACGGCGTTCTTTTCCGCCAGAGCTGATATCTTTTCTCTTCCGCCCGATGATAATATATCATGCACCGTGTTCATAAGGCATGGATCCATGCGGTCGGCGCATATTATCCGCATGAGATAATTCTGTGCATACAGCGCACGTTCTTCAAGGGTGTTTGTGCTTATGAGCATTGGCACCAGCCGGGCGGAGAATGACCCAAAAAATTCATCGGGAGCATATCCGCCGTTTACAGTTCCCGCAAAAGAGTTTCCCGAAAACAGCGCCGCAGTCCAGGCATAAAATCTTATGGCAAAGACCGATGTGCCGTCTGCCATTCCGCTTGAAAGATGTGTGCTATCGTCAATGGTGCAAAAGCACCCCGAGACCTTGCCGCTGGCATTGTCAATGTGGTAAATGATGTCCATGCAGGTGTCAGGTATAATAAGCTGCGGCCGCATATCAGGACTGCTTTCATATGTCCAGAAGCAGCGGATATACGGCTTCAGCGCCTCACAGGGAGATATTTCCCTGTACCCGTCCGAGCGGTCAAAGGGCTGGGCTGTTATGGGGCAGTACATTTTTGTAAGTGAAAGCATAAAACTCCTTGTTAATAAAAATGCCGCCGTATTCGGCGGTAATAATTCACTCTTTAAACCTGCACTTACGTGCAAACTCCTCATACATCTCCGTAAGCTTCTCATCAAGCTTTTTGCGTGTGTTTGGCTTGTGAAGCTCCATTGTGCAGTCAAGCAATTCACTTTCATCTATCTGCAAGAGATAGGAAATGCGGTGAACGCTCTTGTTTTTCATTTCGGCACGAAGCCTCCAAATGCCGTGTTCTGCCTGTTTTACCTCAAAAAATTCTGCCTTGCCGTGAAGTTTTTCCCAAGCGTTACGAATGTTGTCCTCGCTCATATCGCAGTCAAGCTCGGCGGCTATGCCGAGGTAAAATTCCGCAGATGAGTCTGCACCCTCTTTGGAAAAATACAAATAAGCCTGATGAAGCTCACCAACACCGTAATCTTCACAGTCAGAAAAATGCTTGTCACGGGGAGCAGACACAATCATCGTTGTACCGCTTAAAAGCTCGATAGTTTTTTCGGGGTATGGATTGCCTGCAACCTTATCGCTGATTTTTCTGCTTCGGTCAAGAGCCTCAATTATCATTTCGCCCAAGGCTTCGGGGTCGGAGTGATCGGTAAATTCAAGAGGTGTGTCAAAGGTAAGTATGCCCTTTTCACCTTGGGATGAATCACAGCTTATAGGGTATTGACATCCCTTTTTATGCCACCATATATTAAATGAGTACTTTTTTCTGAAAATATTATAATAAAGGGAACAGGAATCATAATACCGGTCCAAATCTTTCGTATCCTTAGCATCATAGAATTTCAGAAATGCATCTCTATCTTTGGGAATACTTTCATACTGTTCAATGTCCATGCCAACCAACTCTTTAAACTCGGCAATTGACAAATCGCCTATGTCCTCAAAACTTTTCAGAAGCTTGTCCGCAAGTGTTCCGACTTCCTTGATATTGTGTTCATCAATTTTGCATTTTTCTTCAGTGTAAGTTTTGCGTCGAAGTCCGTCAGCTCTTGCGACCTCAATCTGCGTTTGAAAATATATTACATTATTTCTTCTGTATATGCATAACGGTATGCGATTATCAAAATAGCTTTGTAGTTTAAATTTCTTATTAAATATCATTGAAATACTCCTATGATTATTTATGTAAATTTCTTGTTCATACTTTTATATACTGATAGATTTACACTCATCCATAGTCCTTGTATCTACAGGACAACTTTTCAGATAATCAAAAACCTCTGTTATAGTCTTACCGATAGTAATTGCGTTCTCTGAATCGTTCAGTCTGCAATATAGAGCCAATTTGCGACGATACCAAAACATACTTTGTGTAAGAGGTACAACAAGTATCTGTCCTTCTCCTCTGTAAAGATGAATATCATACGGAAAATTTGTTTCACGGCAGCATTTATATCCCTTATCGATTTTTTCATATTCATCAATTCGCCGCATTGTTTCTTCATAGCTCAGTTCCATTTTTTACTGCCTCACTGTAACAATGGTATTATGATTTGCCGCAAGGTATTTTCTGCAAGCTGAGTTATCGAAATCAGCAGCTCACTGATATGTATTCCTTTAATGCAGCGATAAGAGCGTCGATCTCCTCATCTGTTCCGATAGTTATCCTCAGGTGATTGTCTATTCTCGGCTTGCTGAAATATCTTACATAAATGTCCTTGGTTTTAAGGAATGCGCTGATGTCGGGAGCCTTGTATCCGGGGTGGGTCGCAAAAAGGAAGTTTGTGCAGCTGTCCTTAACGTCAAAGCCCATTTTGCGCATTTCATCGGTAAGACGTGTCCTTGTGGCGATTATTTTTGCAACGGTGTCGCTGAAATATTTCTCGTCCGCAACAGAAGCGCAGCCTGCTTCAATGGCAACGCTGTCGATGGGGTATGAGTTGTAGGAATCCTTTGCGGCTCTCAGGGCTGCGATAAGCTCTGCGCCTGCGGCACAGTAGCCCAGTCTCATACCTGCCATGGAGCGGGATTTTGAGAATGTCTGTATAACTGCCAGGTTGGGATATTCCTTTAAAAGCGGCAGAGCAGATGTGCCGCCGAAATCAACATATGCCTCGTCTGAGATAACAACACTGTTGGGATTTGCGTCCAGTATCTCACGCATAAAGTCAAGCCCTCTGCCGATGCTTGTGGGGGCGTTGGGATTGCAGATGATAACGCCGCCGTTTTCACGCTTGTAGTCCTCGGCACGGATATTGTAGTTTTCATCTACAGGGATAGTCTCGCAGGGAATGCCCAGCATATCGCACCACACGGGATAAAATGAGTAGGTGATATCAGGATATATAACGGGCTTGCCTGAGTTGAAAAATGCCCTGAATGACAGCGCCAGAACATCGTCCGAGCCGTTGCCGATGAAGATATTTTCCTCTTTAAGTCCCAGTCTTGCGGCAATAGCCCTTACCAGCGGCATTGCATTTGCATCGGGATATTTGTTAAGTCCGCCTGCGTTAAAATTGCGTATTACCTCTGCCACTCCGGGAGCGGGGGGATAGGGATTTTCGTTTGCATTGAGCTTGATAAAGTCCTTTTTTGCGGGCTGCTCGCCTGCAACGTAAGGTTCTATTTTGATGAGATTATCCTTCCAGTTTGCCATTGCTATCATTCCTTATTTTATCATATTCAGAAATTCTTCTTCGGAGATAATGGTTATGCCCAGCTCCTCCGCCTTGGTGAGCTTGCTTCCCGCTTCCTCGCCCGCAAGAACATAGTCTGTCTTTTTCGACACGGAGGAAGATGCCTTTCCGCCGAAGCTTTCTATCATTTTCTTTGCCTCGTCACGTTTAAGTGTGGGCAAAGTTCCGGTCAGTACAAAGGTCTTGCCCTCAAAGCGCTTGTCGGTAACGCTGCTCTTGTACTCCATTTTCACCCCTGAAGCTCTTAGACGGTTTATGAGATGAATAAAATGCGGCTCTCTGAAAGCCTTTTCGGTGTTTTCGCTCATAACGCCGCCAAAGCCGTCTATCTGAGCGATATCTTCCGCCGAAGCTTTCATTATCTCGTCAATTGAGCCGAAGCGATCGCACAGGAGCTTTGCCGCAGCCGCACCGATATTACGTATTCCCAGAGCAAAAATCACTCTGTCAAGGGGAGCGTTCTTTGACTCTTCAATGGCGGCAATAAGATTTTTCGCCGACTTTTCGCCCATGCGGTCAAGAGCGGAGATGTCCTCAGCTCTGAGGGAATATATGTCCGCCGCAGTCTCGATAAGCTTCTTTTCAAGAAGAGCGGATATTACCGCAGGACCCATTCCGTCAATGTTCATAGCGCCCTTTGAGCAGAAGTGGAGTATGTTCCTATACTGCTGTGCGGGACATTCGGTGTTGGGGCATCTGAGCGCCGCCTCGTCCTCGTATCTTACAGCCTTTGCGCCGCATACGGGACATTCCTCGGGGAGAGTGTACGGTACGGAGTTTTCAGCATGAGCCACGGACTTTATTACCTCGGGGATAATTTCACCCGCCTTGCGCACAAGGATAGTGTCGCCTATGCGGATATCCTTTTCGCTGATAAACTCCTGATTGTGGAGCACCGCTCTGCTGACGGTGGTGCCTGCCAGCTGAACAGGCTCAAAAACGGCAGTGGGAGTTATGGCGCCCGTTCTGCCAACGTTTACCTCTATGTCAATAAGCTTTGTTTCCTTTTCTTCGGGAGGATATTTGTAAGCCACCGCCCACTTGGGAAACTTTGAGGTGGCACCAAGCTGATCTCTCTGAGCAAAGCTGTCAACCTTTACCACAGCGCCGTCAATATCATAGGGGTATTTGCTGCGGTTTTCGCCTATCTCGGTTATCTTTGCGCACATATCATTCACGTCCGTAACGGCTGTGTCGTCGATGACGTGGAAGCCCAGCTTTCGCATAAGCTCCAGCGACTGCCTGTGAGAAGAGACCTCTGCACCGTCTATCTGCTGAATGTTGAAGATGAGTATATCAAGCTTTCGTGCGGCAGTTATTTTCGGGTCTTTCTGACGGAGTGAGCCTGCCGCAGCATTTCGGGGATTTTTAAAGGGCTTTTCGCCGTTCATATCCTGCTGCTCGACCAGCGCCGCAAAGGACTCACGGGGCATATAAACCTCGCCCCTGACTTCAAGAAACGGGAGCTTTTCGGGAAGCTTCTTTGGGATAGAACGGATAGTCCTTAGATTTGCCGTAACGTCCTCGCCCACAAATCCGTCTCCTCGGGTGGAGCCTCTCACAAATTCGCCGTCAGCATATTCAAGAGAAACGGACAGGCCGTCTATCTTAGGCTCAACGGTGAAAACAGGGTGAGCGCCCAGCTCTTCGGAACATTTCTGTGCAAAGGAAGTTACCTGCTCCATTGAAAAAACGTCCTGCAGGCTGCCCATCTGAACAGTGTGAGTGACCTTTTCAAAGGTGTTCATCGCATATCCGCCCACGTGCTGAGTGGGGGAGTCGGGTGTGATAAGCTCGGGGTATTCAGCCTCAATGGCTTTAAGCTCCTGCATGAGCCTGTCGTATTCGTCGTCCTCTACCTGAGGGTCGTCAAGAACATAGTAGCTGATGTTGTATTTTTCAAGCACACGGCGCAGCTCTGCCGCCCGTTCCTGTGCTGCCTTGATATCTGCCATTGTTAAGCCTGCTTTCTGTTTATTACTCTGCTTTGAGGTTGGAAAGACCTGCCGCCTTGTCGCCATCAACCATTATACGCAAAGCGTCATGGACTACCTTTACGCAGATGTCCTTTTCAGCTCCGCCGTATTCGCCGTCAAGTGTCCAGGGCACGCTGCCGTCGGTGTAGAACTTGAAATCTGAGGATTTGAAATAGTAGAAATATGGTGCGTCAAATTCTTTCCTGATAAGTGCGTTGAGTGTCTGCTGAAGCTCGATAAGCGAAGATGGCTTCTTGATGAAAATTCCCTCGAAAATACCGTCATTCATCTGAACGTCATTACCTGCCAGTCCCTTTATTCCGCCGACGGAAAGGGAGTTGGAGACCATTCCGAAAATGAAATCATCTTTTATGGTCTGACCGTTGCACTCGATAGTAATGGAATATTTCTGATTAAGCTCGCCCTTCTGGAGAGCCTCCCTTACGGCAGCTGTCATGTAGGCAAGTGCGCCCCATGTGTTTTTCAGCTGCTGATCGGTGGCATAGCTTACCTGAGTGAACACGCCGAACGCCGCAACATATGTGAAGTATCTGCCGTTAAAAGCGCCTATGTCAACATATCTGGGAGTGCCACCTGCGATGACACGGGCAGCGTCGGGCATATATTTGGGGATCCCTATGCTTGAAGCAAAGTCGTTCATAGTTCCTGCGGGGATAATGCCCACGGGGATATTGCAGCCACTTTCCATAATGCCCTTGATGGTCTCATTGGTGGTTCCGTCGCCGCCGCTGGATACGATAAGGTCAAAGTCCGCCGCACGCCTCCTGACCGTTTCCATAGCGTCGTCACGAGCCTGGGTGGGGTGAGCGGTTACTTCATATCCGCCCTTGGTGAAAATATCTATTATTTCCGCAAGATGGGTAAGTATCTGGCACTTGCCCGAATGGGGGTTATATACAAACAAAAGCTTTTTCATAAGAGCCTCCCGATATATGCAAATATTATAGTTGCCCCAATGTTATATTATACGTTATTATAATATAAAAATGGCAAAAAGTCAATTCATTTATACACTTTAAATTATTATTCCGGCAATAATGAGCTTCCGCTTACACAGTAAAATAAATGTAAAATAATATTTTTTTATTGACTTGACGGAAGAAAATGTAGTATAATAGATATGTTGCAGAATCAAAAAATTTATTTGTAAATGTGAGGTGAGCAAAGTGAGCAGTGGTGATAGTCACGGGCGATTGCGGATATGCGTCCCCGTAGGTGTGCGGAGCGTGCCGCTTTGCCGCCGTTTGATGAATATAGTTCGGACTATGCCCGAATAAACGGGAACCTTTGTCCTGCCCGTTATCACTTTCAATGATGAATTTGCAGCAGATTCTTTAATTGAAAGGTTGGGTATCAATGGAATTTGAAAAAGACAAGGCAATGGAAAATGCTTCGGCTGAAGTTCATATCCCCGATTATGAAAAAGAAATAGCCGGCATAATCAAGGGCAATTTTTCGCCGAAAGCAATGCAGGAAAAGCTGGGGGATTACCACGGCAAGGATATTGCAGAGGTAATGACCCAGGTCACCCCCGCTGAAAGAAAAAGGCTGCTGAGGGTGCTTGATGTTTCCGTGCTGGCAGAAATATTCGAGTATGTGCCCGAGGACAGCGCCGCACTTTTCCTTGACGAAATGGATATGAAGAAAGCAGTTACCTTGCTTTCCGAGCTGGACAGTGATTCCTGTGCAGCTATCCTTCGTGAAATGTCAAAGGAAAAGAGGAATCAGCTCATCGATCTGCTGGACGATGAGACCAAAAGAAAAGTAGAGCTTATCGCTTCCTTTGACGAGGACGAGATAGGCAGCAAGCTAAGCGATAATTTTATCGAGCTGAAAAATACCATGTCCGTAAAATCCGCTATGTCAGCGCTTATCGCACAGGCGGAGGATAATGACAACATCTCCACACTTTTCGTTTCGGACGAAAGCGGGGAGTTTTTCGGTGCAATGGATCTTAAAGACCTTATTACCGCAAGGCAGGGGCAGCCGCTGGAAGATCTTATCAGCACGTCTTTCCCTTATGTTTACGGCACCGAAAATATCGACGATTGTATCGAAAGACTGAAGGATTATTCCGAGGACAGTATCCCCGTGCTTGACAACAACAGCCACATTCTTGGCGTTATCACCGCTCACAGTCTCATTGAAGTTGTCGATGACGAAATGGGCGAGGACTACGCAAAGCTGGCAGGTCTTACCGCAGAGGAAGATCTTTCCGAGCCGCTGAGCGCAAGCCTTAAAAAGCGTATGCCCTGGCTTCTGGTGCTGCTGGTGCTGGGAATGTGCGTTTCATCTGTGGTCGGACTTTTTGAAAAGGTAATATCTCAGCTTACCATAATAATGGCGTTCCAGTCCCTTATCCTTGATATGGCGGGCAACGTGGGGACACAGTCGCTGGCTGTGACTATCCGTGTGCTTACCGATGAGAACATCACATTTAAGGAAAAGCTTTCCCTTGTGGCAAAGGAAATGAAGATAGGCTTTTCGGGCGGTGTCATACTCGGCGTTATTTCCATACTGTTCGTGGGGCTTTACCTTATGGTGTTCAAGGCAAAAACAGCCGCTTTCGCATTTGCGGTATCTGCCTGCATAGGTGCGGCGCTGCTGCTTTCAATGGTGATTTCGAGCGCAGTGGGAACACTTATCCCTCTGTTTTTCAAGAAGATAAAGATAGACCCCGCAGTTGCATCCGGTCCTCTGATAACCACCATCAACGACCTTGTTGCCGTGGTGACATATTACGGACTCAGCTGGATACTGCTCATAAACATAATGAATTTAACAGGGTGACAAGCCCATGCCCCTGCAATCAAGGTTGCAGGGGTTTTATTGTAAGGAGTATTTTGATGGCAGCAAAGCTTAAATCGGTTTACATTTGTTCCTCCTGCGGATATGAGTCCGCTAAGTGGAACGGAAGATGCCCCTCCTGTGGCGAGTGGAACACCTTTGAGGAAGAGGTGGTGGAGGCTGCGCCCAAAAAGGCGGGAGCAAAAAAAGCCCCCTCCGCTCTTAACGGCGAGGACTGCTCCGACAAGGTGAGAACCCTCTCCCAGATAGACACCGAAGATGAGATACGCTACTCCACAGGCGCAGGAGAACTGGACAGAGTTCTTGGCGGCGGACTGGTCAAGGGTTCGCTGGTGCTTCTGGGCGGCGAACCCGGAATAGGAAAATCCACCCTGCTTTTGCAGATATGCAGCTACTTCGGCAAGGAACACACTATTCTCTACGTTTCGGGAGAGGAAAGCGTCCGCCAGGTAAAGCTCAGGGCGGACAGGCTTGGTGTCACAACGCCAAATCTCTATCTGCTGAGCATTACCGATGCGGAGTCAGTGTGCAGCACCATAACCGCCACACGCCCCGATATAGTTATAATCGACTCCATACAGACCATGAATATCCGTGACATAAGCTCCAGCTCGGGCAGCATAACCCAGGTCAGGGAATGCACAAATATGTTCATGCACCTGGCAAAGGACCTGGAGATCCCTATTTTCCTTGTGGGTCATGTCAACAAGGACGGCGCCATTGCAGGCCCTAAGGTAATGGAGCATATCGTTGATACGGTGCTGTTTTTCGAGGGAGACCGTCATCAGAGCTACCGTCTGCTGAGAGCGGTCAAGAACCGTTACGGCTCCACCAACGAGATAGGCGTTTTTGAGATGCTTGACAACGGTCTTTCTCAGGTGGAAAATCCCTCGGAAATGTTTCTTTCGGGCAGACCCTGCGGCGTTTCGGGAAGCTGTGTGGGCTGCGTAATGGAGGGCACAAGACCTATCCTTGCGGAGATTCAGGCACTTGTTACCAAAAGCGGATATTCCGCTCCCAGGCGTACTTCCACGGGCTTTGATTTCAGCCGCCTTGCCATTATCCTTGCGGTGCTTGAAAAGAGAGCGGGACTTTTTTACGGCTCTCTTGATGTATATGTGAACATTGTCGGAGGCTTCCGCCTTGATGAGCCTGCCGCCGACCTGCCCACAGCACTGGCATTGTACAGCAGTCTTATGGATATGCCCATAAACGAAAAGCTTGTTTCATTCGGAGAGATAGGTCTGGGCGGCGAGATAAGAAGCATATCAAACATTTCCCAGCGTATTGCGGAGGCTCAGCGCCTTGGCTTTGAAAAGTGCATCATTCCAAAGATGTCACTGCGGCAGATAGACCCCAGGCGGTATAAGATAGGCATAATCGCTGTGTCAAATATCCGCCAGGCATTCGATTATCTCAAAAAAGAAAGAGGAATATCCTGAATTTTATAAAAAGAACTGTATAATTTTTTCATATAGTCTTTATTTTTTACAAAAGCTGTGATATAATATATATTGAATATTTATTTTTTATCGGTGGTGGTAATGTGGCGGAAGCGATAGTAAACGTTTCTTCTATGGACAGTATAATAGCTCTTTTCGGCAGATTTGATGAAAATCTGAACATTTTGCAGCGGCAGTACGGCGTGGTCATACTCAGCAGGGGCAATGATATCCGCATAAGCGGCGATGAGCCTAACGTTATGAAGGCAAAGGCTGCGGTGGAAGCTCTGGCTGCAATGGCGGACAAGGGCGAGAACATAAACGAGCAGAGCCTCCGATATATTTTCTCCATGGTTGAGGAAAATTCCGTGAACGAGGCTGTAAAGCTTACCGACGGCGGAATATGCGTTACGTCCTCGGGAAAGGTCGTAAAGGCAAAAACTCTCGGACAGAAGAAATATGTTGATGCTATATCCAAGAACACCATTGTAATGGGCATTGGTCCTGCGGGAACGGGAAAGACTTATCTTGCGGTGGCAATGGCTGTCAAGGCGTTCAAGAATCACGAGATAAACAGGATAATACTTACCCGTCCCGCAGTTGAAGCGGGTGAGAAGCTGGGCTTCCTCCCGGGTGATCTCCAGAACAAGGTTGACCCTTACCTCAGACCCCTTTATGACGCTCTTTTTGATATGATGGGAGCGGAGACCTTTGCAAAGTATATTGAGAAGGGCAGCATTGAGGTCGCACCCCTTGCATATATGAGAGGACGTACCCTTGATGATGCGTTCATCATTCTCGATGAGGCGCAGAACACCACAAGGGAGCAGATAAAAATGTTCCTTACCCGTCTTGGCTTCAACAGCAAGATGGTCATTACGGGAGATATCACTCAGATAGACCTGCCCGATGCAGGAAAATCTGGACTGGTAGATGCCATAAGAGTTCTTAAAAATGTAGATGATATTGCGATAGTCCGTTTCAGCGAAAAGGACGTTGTCCGCCACAAGCTGGTACAGGATATTATCAAGGCATACGAAAAGGCAAACGAAGAAAGGAAGAAGTGATCTTATGCCAAAGCTTAAAGTATATATAAAGAACAATCAGAAGAATGTAAAGATACCTGTAGGGCTGAGACTTCTGGTGAGAAAGAGCTGCGCTGCGGTGCTTTCCTATGAGCATTTCGGCAATGATGCTGAGGTAAGCGTTTCTTTCGTCAACAACAACGAGATACGCCGCCTTAACAAGCAGTTCAGAGGAAAGGACAAGTCAACCGACGTGCTGTCATTCCCTCTCGGCGAGGACGGCGTTTACGATATCAATCAGGAAACAGGTGCGCTGCTGCTGGGCGATGTGGTAATCTCCATGGAAACAGCCGTAAAGCAGGCAAAGACCTACGGCCATTCGCTGGAGCGTGAGGTTGGCTTCCTGACCGTTCATTCTATGCTCCACCTGCTGGGCTATGACCATGAGACTTCTCCTCTTGACGCTGCAAATATGCGTGAAAAGGAAGAAGCGATACTGGGCGAGCTTGGCATTTCAAGAGACGTTACCTTCACACCCGATGCTGAATGAGCTGAAGGCTTTCTTTAAAAGCTTTACATACGCTTTTTCGGGCGTGATGCACGCTGTCAGGCATGAGCGTAATATGAGGTTCCATCTCTGCGCTGCTGTGACCGTTTCGGCGGTTTCAGCTATATGCGGGATAACACGGGCGGAGCTGCTGGCGGTGGTCATATGTATTTCCTCGGTAATATCCGCAGAGCTTATAAACACTGCGGTGGAGAATGCCGTTGATGCCGCTTCAAAGAATATATCCCCGAAAGCAAAAGCGGCAAAGGACTGCGCTGCGGGAGCGGTGCTGATATGTGCATTGTTTTCGGCAGTGTGCGGTACTGTGATATTTATAAACAGGGAAAGGCTTACCGTTTTATGGGAGTTTTTCTCGGGTAATTTGACAGCTGTTCTCCTTCTTGCGGTATGGCTCATTCTGGCATTTATGTTTGTTTTTAAACCTAAAAATAATTGAAAGATGGATTGAATTTATGGATACAAGATCTGTTTTTGTCACCATTGCGGGACGTGCAAATGCGGGAAAATCTTCCCTGCTGAATAAGCTTGTGGGTGAAAAGATAGCTATGGTCACCGACAAGCCCCAGACTACTCGTACAAAGATAACGGGCGTTCTCACAAAGGGCGAGATACAGTATGTATTTATCGACACACCCGGTATCCAGAAAGCTAAGAACAAGCTGGGCGAGCATATGAATCAGGCTGTCAAGGACTCGGTAACGGGCATTGACGCCATAATCTACGTTGCCGACGTTACAAAGAAGATAAACGAGATAGATATAAACGCCCTGAACAGCTTCAAGGACGGTAAAACTCCCGTTATACTGCTGCTCAACAAGATAGACCTGCTTGACGACAAGGGCGCTGTGGCTGACAAGATAGCCGAGTTTTCGCAGATAATGGAGTTCAAGTCTGTCATTCCCGTAAGCGTTGCCGAGGACGACGGTCTTGACATTCTCATGGACGAGATAAGCGCACTGGCTGTGCCTGCGCCTCACTATTTCCCCGATGATTCCGTTACCGACCAGCCTGAAAGGGTCATTATGTCGGAGATAATCAGGGAAAAGGTAATGCTTCTCATGCGTGACGAAATTCCCCACGGAATAGCAGTTACCATTGAGCAGCTCAGCGAAAGCGTAACAAAAAGCGGTGAGGATATACTGAACATCTCCGCCACCATTTACTGCGAGAGAGAGTCCCACAAGGGCATGATAATCGGCAAAAAGGGTGCTATGCTCAAGCAGATAGGCAGCCTTGCCCGTGAGGAACTGGAGGAATTTTTCAGAATACGTGTAAATCTACAGCTGTGGCTCAAGGTCAAGGAGGACTGGAGAAACCGTGAGGGACTTATCCGCAACTTCGGATTATCAAATAATACCAATGATATAAAGTAAGGTTCGGGAAATAATTATAGTAAACTTCTATTGGAGGGTTTGCTATGACTGAGGATTTTTCCCGTGACAGATGGAACGTTTTTGAAAACAGCGGAAGAGTCGCTGATTATCTTTACTATAAAGGCATAGGCAGCAGAGAGCTGCCCACATCAAGGTCAGCGGGAGGGGAGCCGTCAGATGCTCATAACCACTGTAGGAGCGGTGATATCAGTAAGGGACGTGGGGGATAATGACAGGTTCATCACCGTGCTTTCCCCCGATATGGGCCTTGTGGAAATTTCGGTAAAGGGCGCAAAAAAGCTGGGTTCGGGCAATAATGCCTCAACGCAGCTTTTTGCCTGTTCAAAGTTCTGTTTCAGGGAGCGGTCGGGCAGGTATTACCTTAACAGCAGCGAGCCTGTGAAGATATTCTACGGGCTTCGTCTTGATATGCAGAAGCTTGCCCTTGCGTCCTATTTTTCCGAGATAATAACCTGCGCCGTTACCGCAGGGCAGACCGCAAACGACATATACAGGCTTTTCCTCAACAGCCTTTATATGATATCCGAAAAGGAAGCGGACTGCGATTTTATAAAATTCGTTTTTGAGATGAGAGTGTCCGCAGACCTGGGAATGATGCCCGGACTGCTGGGCTGTGATGAGTGCTACCGCTCCGATGTACCGCTGTATTTTCTCATAAAGCAGGGGATATTCCTCTGCGATGAGCATATGCAGACAAGGGTGCTGTACCCCAACAAATATAATATTGAGATAACCCCGGGAATGTTTGAGGCTATAAGGTTTGTGTGCCTGTCCGAGCTTGACAGGATATTCAGCTTCAGGCTTTCCGAGGGCGCTCTTAAAAAGCTGGGAAAAATAAGCGAGCTGTATGCACAGGAGCATTTTGAGAGACATTTCAGGACGCTGGATTTTTATCATTCAATATCAGCGTCTGCACAATATGAGGATAATAAAAATGAATAAACACTATAAAACACTTGAATTACATAAGATAATGGATATGCTGGCGGAGCAGGCAGGAAATGACGAGACCCTTCGCATGATATCCGAGCTGGAGCCTGTTACCGATATCGACAAGGTAAGAACAGAGCTTAAAAAGACCGAGGACGCATTCGACCTTTCGGTAAAATACGGCACACCGCCCTTTTACCGCTTCAAGGATATAAGAGGTTCGCTGCAAAGGGCGCAGTCGGGGTCAAGTCTTACTCTCCGTGAACTGCTTGACGTGGGCGTGATGCTCAGGCAGATAAGGGGTCTCACCGACTATTACGCTTCCGCAGGAGATGCGGAGAACACGCTTACCCCACTTTTCACCGAGCTTTCCCCCAACAAGTGGCTGGAGGATAAGATACAGAACGCCATTCTCAGCGAGGACGAGATCGCCGATACCGCCAGTGCCGAGCTTGCCAACATCAGGCGCAAGATAGCTCAGGCGGGCATCAGGATAAGAGAGAGCCTTGACAAAATGGTTCGCTCTGCCGACGTGCAGAAGTCGCTGATGGACAACATCGTAACCGTCCGTGACGGCAGATATGTTCTCCCCGTAAAGGCGGAGTACAAGGGCAACGTAAAGGGTATCGTCCATGCTTCCTCCGCAACAGGCTCCACACTGTTCATCGAGCCTGAGGCTGTTGTTGAGGCAAATAACGATATCCGTGTTCTCCAGGGCAGGGAGCAGGAGGAGATCGAGCGGATCATCGCCGAGCTTTCCTCCGACTGTGCAGCCTGCGCCGAGACTATGAAAAATGACTACATGACCTGCGCCGAGCTTAACCTTTACTTTGCAAAGTCAAACCTTGGCGCAAAGATGAAGGGCTGTATCCCCGAGATATCCGATGACGGCGTGCTGGAGCTTAAAAAGGCACGTCACCCGCTTATCGACCCCGATAAGGTCGTTCCCGTGGATATCACCGTGGGCAAGGATTACAGCACGCTTATAGTAACAGGCCCCAACACAGGCGGTAAGACCGTTCTGCTGAAAACTGCGGGACTTCTTACAGCCATGACCATGTGCGGACTTATGGTGCCTGCCGCAGATGGAACGAAAATATCCGTTTTCAGGCATATCCTTGTTGATATCGGCGATATGCAGAGCATCGAGCAGAGCCTTTCCACATTCTCCTCCCACATGAGCAACGTGGTGAATATCATAAAAACTGCCGATGAAAGCTCGCTTATCCTTATAGATGAGCTTGGTTCGGGAACAGACCCCGTTGAGGGTGCTGCTCTGGCGGTATCTATCATAGAAGCGCTTATGGAAAAGGGCAGCAGGATATTTGTCACCACCCACTACCAGGAGCTGAAAATTTTTGCTATCGAGCATGAGAACGTGGAGAACGGTTCCTGCGAGTTTGATGTAAAGACCCTCCGGCCCACATACAGGCTCATAATCGGTTCTCCCGGAAAATCAAACGCATTTTCCATTTCGTCAAAGCTGGGAGTGCCTGCGGATATCATTGCCAATGCAAAAGCACTGGTCTCAGATGATGACCGCCGCTTTGAAGAGGTTGTCACTCAGCTGGAAGCTTCCAGACGTGCGCTTGACAGGCAGAACACCGAGCTTGCTCAGCTGAAAAAGCAGGCAAAGGAGCAGGCGGAAGCCCTTGAACTTGAGAAGCAGGAGTTTGAAGCCCGTAAGGACGAGGAGTTTGAAAAGGCACATACCCAGGCAATGCGCATAGTTGAGAACTGCCGCTATCAGTCAGATAAGCTTCTTGAAGAGCTGGCGGATATCCGCAAGGAGCGCAACAAGGAAGCATTTGATAAGCGCACCAGCGCCGCAAAATCCATGAGCCGCAGCTCTCTCGATAAAATGTATGACGAGGCAAATCCCGTCCGCAAGAAGGAAAACGAGTATAAGCCTCCACGTCCTTATAAGAGGGGAGACAGCGTTGTTATCGTTGATATAGGCAAAAAGGGAATACTTGCCAGCGACCCCGATGCCAACGGAAATGTTTTTGTGCAGGTGGGCATTATGAAGACCAAGACCAACGTAAGCCGTCTGCGACTTGCGGAGGAGGACAAGGTGACTGTGGGCAGCAAAAAGGCTCCCGCAGGCGCAAGAGCGGGAGTTTCCAAAACCAAGGTCAGCGGGAAAATGGAGCGTAGAAGCTCGCTGGAGCTTGACATAAGAGGCTGCGCCGTTGACGAGGGCATTCACGAGGTTGATGCTTTCATCGACAACGCCGTAATGGTAAATGCAGGCATAATAACCATTATTCACGGCAAGGGAACGGGACTTCTGAGACAGGGCATACAGCGCCACCTGAAGCATCACCCATCGGTAAAAAGCTTCCGAAACGGACTTTTCGGCGAGGGCGAGGACGGCGTTACCGTTGTTGAGCTGAAATGATAAATGATAAAAAATCGGACAGGGCGTGTGCCTTGTCCGATTTTTGCTTTACTCATCAATATTTATTTTCATAAGTTGTCCCATATCGTCATAGCAGCGGATATATATAGGCTCACTGCCGCATTGACCGATAAGCGTCTCTGTATCCGCATGATCGCCGCCGTTCACCTCACGGCTCGAAAGGCCTGTGAAGATAACAGTCCTTGCAGTGCCGCTTGCTGTGAGTATCATAATGGTTTCACTGCCCTCGTAATTCTGACCCGCAAAGGAAACAGTGCCCGTTATGTGGGGATAAAGCTTAAAATATTCCTCGTTGTCAAGGACAAGCACTGTTCCGCCGTTCTCGTCCTCGGTGCGGATTTTTTCAAATATGTCGGAAGCACTGCCGCCGAATATTTCGCTGAATTGGTGTATCTCACGGATATCCGATGTGTATGAGACATTGCTTTCGCCGTCCGTTAATGTTACAGAGGCAATTTCAGCAGTGTGATGATAATATTTTCGAGTGCTTTTATCCAGTGCATACTGCACCTTTTCGTTCATGGCATCGTCGGAGGGTTCAAGGAAAATTTTCCTGCCCGATTCGCTTTCGATGTCGTTCACAACGGGGACAGCATTTTCGCAAAGCTCGGCGCAGCGTGAATCAATGAGCCAGCCCTCGGCAGTTCTGCGAATGGGCGCAGTATTTTCGGAAAGGCTTATTTGAACATTTCCGTATTCATCGGAAACGTTCAGCATGATGATATATTCGTCGCCTATCTGCATTTCGCCCAGTTCGCCGTCCGCTGCGGGATCGGAGGACACATACATGATATCAGTAAAAGTGCTGTTTGGGGAAACATTATCGGCGTAATAATATTCTATGGGTGACAGCTCATATTCTATCCGTCCCGTATCGCTTTCGGGAAGATAGTTCTTTGTTATCACCCTGCACCTGAGGATAATATCCGCTTCATCAAGAGAAATATCCTGCTGTGAAGCATCGGCAGTGACTGCTGTGTGGAAACAGATATCTGTGGGTTTAATGAACTCACTCAGCAGATGTTCGCTGCCGCTTTCAAGAAATTTGTCAAGAGACGCAGTGGTCTCGGACATTTCCGCAAGCTCCGCTATGCTTATGTCAGATGTTCCGCTGGAATTCAGATAGGACAACCCGAAGAACGCTGCTGCCGTCACAGCAGCCGCAGTTATTGTCATGGCAGCTATACGCCGCCTGCTGCTGTGCATTTTTATCCTTTTCTTGGCTATAAGCTCGCCCTTTTCAAAACGGAAAAGACTGTCAAAATCGGCAGGCTCGCCGGCATTTCTGTCAAATTGTTCCGCATATTTGTTTCTGCCGTTCATACCGATTCCTCCTTATATAGCTTTTTCAGTTTTTCACGCCCACGCATCATTCGCACACGCACGGTCGATTCCTTTACTCCCAGCATACGGGCTATCTCCGAGGTGGAGAAGTTCTCGTAATAGAACAGGTGCAGTGGAACTCTCTCCTTTTCGGGCAGCCGCATCACCGAGCGGAAAAGGTCGGATTCCTCGCCGAAATCCTCTTCATAGGGAACGGTGTCCAGATCATCTTCCGAGACGATGCGGGTGAACCATGATGAGCGCAGTGTGTTCTTGCAGATGTTCGACGTAACGGTTATGAGCCACGGCTTTATATGCCCGCAGTCGCTCAGCTTATCCATGTTCTTATAGTATTTGAGAAAAACTTCCTGCATAACATCGTTGGAGTCTGAACGGTTTTTCATGTAGCTGAATGCAACCGAATAAACAAGTCGGCTGCAGCTTTCAAATACATTTTTAAATAGCTGCTGTTTTTCGGCGTCAGTCAGCATCTGCCTGTTCACCCCCTGTCATATATCCCTGTAAGATTTCTATAATTTTGCCCCTCTGATAGTAATACAGATCAGCGGGGCAGATTGTTACAATTTACGAAGAAATTTTTTTCTTCCCGAATGTGGCTTCCATCAGCTGCTTGTCGGAAGCATATCCTATGATGAGAAGTATGGTCATGAATATCCATACGATAGGCTCCGATATCATTACTCCGAAGTATCCCAGAGCAGGTGCGGCGGTGAATGCGATTACCGCCTTTCCAACCATTTCTATAATGCTGCTGGCTACGGGAACTGCCTTTCTGCCAAGTCCCTGCAGAGAGCTTCTCAGCACGATAAGCACCGCAAGCACAAAGTAGAACGGCGTGTTGACACGCATATATTTTGAAGCAAGATCAACGATATACTGCTCGTCCGTGCCTGCTATCCAGCTGACGATATAGGGGGAGAAAACATATCCGATGATGACCGCAGCAGCCGACCATACCCATGCCATGACAATAGAGCTTTTCACGCCCTTGCCCGCACGGTCAGGTCTGCCCGCACCGATGTTCTGGCTGCAATAGGTGGCGCAGGCAGAGCCGAATGCGGTGTAGGGGAGCATGAGTATGCTGGATATTTTTCTTGCAGCGGTGTGTGCCGCAATGGTCTGTGTGCCGAAATTGTTTATTGCACGCTGGAGGATAAGTGAGCCTACCTCTACCAGCGAGAACATAAGCGCAAGGGACAAGCCCATGGAGAAAAGCTCCCAGACCTCTTCCCACGTTATCTTGAATTCCTCAGGCTTTGGGATAAGATAGGGAAAGCGAATCACTATATAAATGCAGCATAGGATAAATGAAACTGCCTGCGATATGATAGTCGCATACGCCGCTCCCGAAACGCCCATGCCGAATTTTGCAATGAAAAGGATATCAAGTCCCACGTTCATGGCGGAGGATATTATAAGGAACACCAGAGGAGTTATGCTGTCGCCCACGGCTCTCATAACACCTGCGGACATATTGTAAAGCATGGCTGTTACCATAAAGAACAGTGTAACGGAGATGTAGCTGTAAGCCTCATCAAAAATATCTGCGGGAGTGTTCAGCAGGTGCATAAAGGGCTTGATGAAGAATATGCTTGCCACGGTAAGCACTGCCGATACCGCCAGACCGATGATTATAGTTCCCGCTACCGAGCGGCGCATCTTAACGTTATCGCCTGCGCCGTAGTGCCTTGCGGTTATTATTGAAAAGCCGTTGGTAAGACCCGACATAAAGCCGATTATAAGGGTGGAGATATAGCTTGTGGAGCCAAGCGCCGCTATAGCGTCAACGCCGATAGTCCTTCCCACTATAATAGTATCGATCATGCTGTAAAGCTGCTGGAAAAGGTTTCCGATAATAATGGGTACCGAAAAGGCGAATATCACCTTGGCGGGATTGCCCGATGTAAGTTCTTTCATGTATTTTATCCTTTCAAAAATATATCAATAGTATAGATTATATCATCGCAAAGGATTTGTCAACAAAGAAATTCAGAGGATTTTATTAAAAAAGTTTGCTTATACTAAGCATCAATTAAAAACTATACAAAAAATCGAGCATAATCTTGCGTGTATGGTTATGTGAAGACCTTTTGTCTATAGTTTTAGTGGTGATTGGTATTATAATACCTGACATGCCGCTGTCATATTACCTGTGATATAATGATAATTGAAGGTATCTGCGATTTGAACATATTTTTTCAAAAACCAATGACATATTCGGATAAATGTGTTATAATAAAATAAATACGACAATATCCGACAATTTGAGAGGGGTACGTCAGATGGAGGAAGTAAAGGCTGTTTCCATACTGCACAGGAACAAAAGCACGGGCTGGTTCGGCACCGACTATAATATGAACCTTTACAGGGGCTGCTGCCACGGCTGCATATACTGTGACAGCCGCAGCGACTGCTACGGCATCGGCGACTTTGATTCGGTAAGGTGCAAGGCAAACTCGCTGGAGATCCTCCGTGACGAGCTGCGCAGAAAGGTACATACGGGGGTCATCGGCACGGGTGCCATGAGCGACCCTTATAATCCATATGAAGAAAAGGCTCTGCTTACCCGCCATGCGCTGGAGCTTATCGACGCTTACGGCTTTGGCTGTGCAGTTCTTTCAAAAAGTGCGCTTATGACCCGTGATATTGATATTTTTCTTTCCGTAAAGGAACATTCTCCCATGATGTGCAAGCTTACCGTCACCACAGCCGATGATGAGCTTTGCAAAAAGCTTGAGCCGAATGTCAGCGTTTCCTCGGAGCGGTTTGAAGCGCTGGCAAAAATGTCGGAAAGAGGACTTTTCACGGGAATAACCATGATGCCCGTTCTTCCGTTTATCGAGGACAGCGAGGAGAATATCCGCTCCATAGTCCGCCTGGGCCATGAAGCGGGTGTGCGGTTCATATATCCCGCTTTCGGAGTTACGCTCAGGAACACCCAGCGTGAGTATTTTCTCAGGAGCCTTGACGAAATATTCCCCGGCGAGGGTCTGTCACATAAATATATACACCGCTTCGGAAATTCCTATGAATGTACCTGCCCGAACGTTAAAACACTGTGGAAAACATTCACAGAGGAATGTGAGAAATACGGCATACTTTATAAAATGCAGGATATCATATCTGCTTCAAAACTGGGGTATGAATACGACCAGATGAGCTTGTTTGAGTAAAAATCCGCTGCCACATTATTGTGACAGCGGACTTTTGCATAATATCAGTAGCTTTCGGAAAGATAAAGCTGAACTCTGTTCTGGATAGCTTCGGCAGCTTCCTTTGAGCTGATGTTTCCGTTAAAATACCGTGACGCTTCCTCGCTGATGATGTCGCTTACGGTGGTGTTGTATTTGTGGATATTCTGCACGGAGCTTATAACGGCGTTTACCTTGTCGATATCCGCCTGAGCAGGCTCACCGATGCCCATAGTTCCGCTTGAAAGCATCATATGTCCCATTAAGGTTATGGGGTTTGTGACACGGGAACTGTCGTGGGTCATAGCTTTTTCGGCTTTTTTCTGAAGTGAATCGTTTCTCACAGGGAAGCAGTCAACGTAGTCCTGATAATCGGGGAGCAGCAGGGTGCGTACAAATCTCCATGCGCCCTCCTTATTGACTGAGGAGCTTATTGCAAAGCCTGTTTCTATCTCGAATGCAGAGCCTATGCCGCTTTCAACTGGGAATCCCACGGCGGTGGCAGGCTCGCCGAAATTTTCATGCTCAAAGGTGTATATATCCGCATAATCGTTGAGGTGGGATATGAGCAGCAGAGAGCTTTCGTCGGCATACATGGTGGCATATCTGTCCCAGAAGCTGTCATCAAAATAAGCGTCGGTATCCAGTGAGGACATATATTCATTGGCATATTCCAGCAGCCCGATAAAATAGTCGGAGGTAAAATCGCAGGTGCCTTTTTTAATATCAATAAGCCTGCTGCCTGACATATAAAGGGCGTAGTCAAGGATATCGTTTTTGCAGGAGCCGGGGAAGATCTCCGTGCCCGAGGGTCTCTGTGCGGCAATGTTTCTGAGCTGCTCGGTGGTGATGCCCATTTTATCGCCGAATATGGAAGTTTTTCCCAGAACGGTGAATACCTTGAAACGGTCGCTGAAAGTATAAAGCTTGCCGTCGGTCTCGGAGGCTTTAAGCAGGTTCGGCAGGAAATCCTCACGGCTCAGCTCGCTGTCACTGTCGATAAATTCATACATATCGGCAAAAATTCCCTTTGTAACATATGTATCCGCAGGGGTCTCGTTGCCTATCATAAGTATATCGGGAGTTTTGCCCGAAAGCATATCCATATTCAGCGACTGTATGTCGTTGTAGCATTTAAGGGTTATGCGGTATTCGCTGTCCCTGCGGTTAAAGTTTACCGCCTGATTTTTTATATAAGGGTCAAGACTGTATTCATCGCCTGCAAGTATAAGCTCTTTTCGTTGTGCGGGCTTTTCGTCCGTTGCCGAAATTTTGTAGGCGCAGGGTCTGCCTGAGGGATATGCGCTTCCGCCGCATATGAAACCGTCCTCTGTGGGGAATATCTTTGTTACCTCCATTATGCTGACGCCGCTGTCGATCCAGTTGAACAGCTCAGTCTTTGTGCCCGCTTCCGGGTCATAGGAATAAAATGTAGTTCCGTCGGTGATAAAAAGCTCGCTGTCACCATAGCCCGAAACAGGATATGTATCGGACGAATACACCTCGTCAAAGGGTAGCGCTGCCTTTACAAGCTCCTTATTGGTCATGTCTGCCTTATACAGTACAAAGCCGTTTGAATATGACCATACATACACCGTTCCCGATGCGCCTTTGACCATATTCCATGCGCTCATGTTTTCTGCGGACATTTTGCAGATAAAGCTGCCGTCATATCCGAAAACATAGATATTGTTGTAGCAGTTGACGAAAAGATAGTCTTCGGCAGCGCATATTCCGTCAATATAAAAATCGTTGTCGATGCCATCGGGGGAAAGCGGCAGTGATGATACATCGTTGCCCTCTGCGTCTGTTTTTACAAGGGTGCAGGTCTGCCCATCATCATTATATACGGTGCTGACATAATATCCCGAGCCGTCAGCGGTGAATGATATCTCTGAGCGGCGGTCATCTGTGGTCAGGCGGGAACGGAAGTCGCTGCCGTCGGACTTCATGCTGTTGAAATAATATTCAGCCGAATCGTCTGTCATAAGATATGATCTGAAGAAGAGCCTGTCCGCTGCGGGGGAGTAGGAAAAATCCTGTATCTCGCCCATAGCCTTGCTGTCAGAAATACTCTGGGTGCTGATATAGTTCAGAGTCTTGACGGCTTCCGTATCGGGCTGAGTTTTGCCGTTCTGGGCGCAGGCAGTGAGCATTGCCGCAGATGCAAGGAGGCATACTGCTTTGACGGTAAGTTTTTTCATTTTTTGAATATCCTTTCTTTTCTTTTGGGGCATTGAAGCCCTCACGCTATATATACAAATGCAAAGTGCGAAATGTTACATAGCTATAACTGTATCGTCTGATATAATACGGTTATAACACATGAATACGGATTTGTCAATAGGCAGCTGCATGGATATTCGGAAATTTTTCCATGAATGACATTCGCACAGCCGCAGATAATACTTATGTACCCGATCCGTACAAACGCTTGCTTTGGGCAGGCATTTGTATGGAATGCGGTAAAATATAGATAAAAAGAGGTATTTGTCATGTCTAAGAATTCTGCTATCAAGTGCGATGTAACAAGCTGCAAGTATAATCTCAACGCAGAGCATTACTGCTCTCTCGAGTCCATCAAGGTTGGCACTCACGAGGCTAACCCCACCGTTCCCGAGTGCACAGACTGTATGTCCTTCGTCTGCAAGCCCTCCTGCTGCGGCTGATAAATCCACCCTTTGCGGACGTCCGATTTGCTTCGGGCGTCCGCTTCTTTTTTTGACAAATTGTAAAAACATTTTGTCACTGCAAAAAAATGGCATATAATCTCTTGTAAAATTAAGTAAAAGGGTGTATAATTAAACTCGGATAAATTTTATTTACAGCTTTGCTCATGCCTTGCTGCGAAATGGAGGAACTAAATTATGATGACTGAAAGTCAGAGAGCGGCGCTTGCGGAATATGCGGCTGTCAAAGGTCAATGCCCCGCAAGAGAACGACTTGCAGCACTTTTTGACGATGGAGTTTATACGGAAACAGGCTCAAATCTCAGAGCCGGTGAGAACCTCGCAGGCGTGGTAACCGCATACGGATATATCGGGGGAACTCCCGCATACGCCTTTTCTCAGGACAGCACTGTTATGAAGGGTGCAGTAAGCCTTGCTCACAGTGCCAAGATATGCAAAATGTTCGAGCTTGCCGCAAGGAACGGCGTTCCCGTTGTGGGAATATATGATTCATGCGGCGCATTCGTTGAGGACGGAGCTGATGCTCTCAACGCTTACAGTGATATTCTTCTCAGCATGGGCAGCCTTTCCGGCGTAGTTCCCATGGTATCGGTTATTTCCGGAGTATGTGCGGGAACTATGGCAATGATAGCTTCCACCGCTGATTTCTCCGTTATCACCGAGGGTGCTGAGCTTTATCTTGACGCATCGGGAAACAACGCTTCCGCCGAGAGCGCAGCAAAGAGCGGCGCAGTTAGCGCATATGCCAAGTCCGATGCAGAGGCTATGGATACTGTCCGCAGATATCTTTCCCTTATGCCTCAGAATAACCTTTCACCCCTTCCCGAGTTTGAGTTTGACGCTCCCGTGAGCGCAGCTTTCGATAACGCCGAGAACGCAGCCGAGAGCATTGCGGATGCAGGCAGCATTCTTGAGGTTTACGGCGAGTACGGCACAGCTTCCTACACTGCGCTCTGCACAGTTTCGGGAGTTACAGCAGGTATCGCTGCCACCAACAAGACCAAGGACAAGCTCACCTCTGCAGACTGCTCAAAGATCGCAAGATTTGTTCGTCTCTGCGACGCTTACAGCATTCCCGTCATCACTGTTGCCGATACCGAGGGCTTTGACCTTCATGGTGCAGATATGGTACGTGCGGGTGCTGCTCTTGCAGGCGCATATGCCGAGGCTTCATGTGCAAAGATAGCACTGGTAAGCGGCAAGGCATGCGGAATGGCTTATATCGCATTTGCAGGCAGGAATGTTGCTGCCGATGCAGTTTATGCGCTTCCCGAGGCAGTTATCGCTCCCATGGATCCTGTCAGCGCAGCTGAGTTCCTTTATCATGACAAGCTCAAGGGCGCAGATGACCTTGCAGCCGCAAGAGCTCAGATAGCCAAGGAATATGCCGAGAATGAAGGCTCTGCATTTGCGGCAGCAGCCAAGGGTGCGGCTGACGAAGTGGTAACAGCCGAAAACGTAAGAGCAGCAGTTGCTTCCGTTCTTGATGTTACAGCAGGTAAGCGCCTTAACAAGCGCCTTCCCAAGAAGCACAACATTCTTCCCCTTTGATAAAATTAACCTGAAAGGTCGATATACATTATGAAGAGATTTAATATTACAGTAAACGGAAAGTCCTATGATGTAGCAGTTGAGGAAGTAGGCGGCGCAGCTCCCGTTCAGGCAGCTCCCGCAGCAGCACCCGCTCCTGCACCTGCCGCAGCACCCGTACCCGCAGCTGCTCCTGCAGCAGGCAACGGCACACCCGTTAAGGCTCCCATGTCCGGAAATATCCTTGATGTCAAGGTAAACGTAGGCGACACTGTTTCCGCAGGTCAGGTCGTTGTAGTTCTCGAGGCACTCAAGATGGAAAATGATATCGTAGCTCCCGTAGCAGGCAAGATCACATCTATCGCTGCCAAGAAGGGCGATACCGTTAATTCCGATGACGTTCTCGCTACCATCGCATAAGCTGAAAGGAGCAATCCACAATGCCTAAAGTAAAAATCACCGAAACCGTTCTCCGAGACGCTCATCAGTCGCTCATCGCAACAAGAATGAGCATTGACGAGATGCTCCCCATTATGCAGGAGATGGATAAGATCGGCTACTATTCCGCAGAGGTCTGGGGCGGCGCAACATTTGATGCTTGTATCCGTTTCCTCGACGAGGATCCCTGGGAGAGACTGAGAATAATCCGTAAGAATATGCCCAACACCAAGCTCCAGATGCTTTTCAGAGGTCAGAATATGCTGGGCTACCGTCACTATGCTGACGATGTTCTTGAATATTTCGTTCAGAAGACTGTTGCAAACGGTATGGATATTATCCGTATCTTTGATGCGCTGAACGATATCAGAAACCTCCAGACAGCTATCCACGCTGCCAAGAAGGAGGGCGCACACGCTCAGGTAGCAATGTCCTTTACACTGGGCGATGTTTTCACCGATGATTACTATGTAAACTACGCAAAGCAGTGCGAAGCAGAGGGCGCTGATTCCATCTGTATCAAGGATATGGCTGCGCTCCTTACTCCTTTCAGAGCTGCTTCCCTTACAAAGGCTCTCAAGGAGAACATCGGTATCCCCATTCAGCTCCACACACACTATACATCGGGTCTTGCTTCAATGTGCCAGCTCAAGGCTATTGAAAACGGCTGCGAGTATATTGATACAGCAATGTCTCCTCTGGCTCACGGCACTTCCCATACTCCTACCGAGTCTATGGTAGCAGCGCTCCAGGGCACAGAGTACGATACAGGTCTTGACCTTGTAAAGCTTACCGAGATCAGAAGCTACTTCATGGGTCTGCGCAAGAAGTATATCGACGAAGGTCTCCTTGACCCCAAGATCCTTGTTGCAGATGCAAACGCACTTATCTATCAGGTTCCCGGAGGAATGCTTTCCAACCTTCTGTCCCAGCTCAAGCAGTCGGGCAAGGAGGATAAGTTCGAGGAAGTGCTCAGAGAAGTACCCAGAGTACGTGCAGATGCAGGTAATATCCCTCTTGTTACTCCTTCCTCCCAGATCGTGGGCACACAGGCTGTGTTCAACGTTATCAGCGGCGAGAGATACAAGACCGTTACCAAGGAATTCAAGGACGTTATCGCAGGCAAATACGGAAGAACTCCCACACCTATCGACCCCGAGTTCAGAAAGTCCATACTCAAGGGCGAGGAGGCTATCGATTGCCGTCCCGCAGATCTGCTTGAGCCTGAGCTTGATACTCTCCGCAAGGAATGCGCAGAGTGGATCGAGCAGGACGAAGACGTTCTCACCTACGCAATGTTCCCAAAGGTCGCTCCCAAGTTCTTTGAGAAGAGACGCAACAAGAAGTACGGCATTGACGGAAAGAATTCCGATGCCGCAAGCAAGATCCATATGGTATAAGGCTTTAAGCCCCGCTAACAAAAATCAAGAGATACCGTGCCAAGGTGCGGTATCTCTTTAAATTTGTAAATTATTCCGAGGAACTTCACATTGCTATTGCATTTTTTGGAAAAATAGTATATAATAAGTAAAATACGTTTTTTCTAAGGAGGCTATTTTATGTTAGAAGAGATCATCGGTTCCGTATGCAGATATTCAAATGAGAAAATCAAGATAACAAAGGGCATGGCTGTTGCCGCAGCTCTCGGTGCATTCATTATAGGTCTTATTTCAGGCGTTATAGCTGCCCGTCTGGCACTCAGCAAGAAGTTTGCTGCCTGCTGCTCTTCAAGCGACGATTTCGACGCTGACGAGTATGTTAAAAATCTGAATTTCAGCGACGATGAATGATCTGCGTCCCAATAAATAAATCAGCAAAGGAAAATCAAAGATATGAAATTAGGTATGGTCGGTCTTCCTAACGTAGGAAAAAGTACGCTCTTCAACGCTCTTACAAATGCAGGCGCAGAATCTGCAAACTATCCTTTCTGCACCATCGAGCCCAACGTGGGCATAGTTTCCGTTCCCGACAGCCGTCTTGACAAGCTCAGGGAAATGTACAACCCCGATAAGTTTACCCCTGCCACACTTGAATTTGTTGATATCGCAGGTCTGGTAAGAGGCGCTTCCAAGGGCGAGGGCCTCGGTAACAAGTTCCTTGCAAATATCCGTGAGGTCGATGCCATCGTTCACGTTGTACGCTGCTTTGAGGACGATAACATCGTTCATGTTGACGGCGAGATAAATCCTGAGAGAGATATCGAAACTATCGACCTGGAGCTTATCTTCTCCGATATCGAGCTGCTGGAGCGCCGTATCGACCGCACAAAGAAGCTCATCAAGGGCGATAAGAAGTATCAGGCTGAGCTGGAGTTTCTTGAAGCTCTGAAAGCTCATCTTGAAGAGGGTCACTCTGCCCGTTCCTTCGGCTTCACCGAGGAGCAGGAGGAGATAATCAAGACAACTCCGCTGCTTTCCGCAAAGCCTGTAATATATGCGGCAAACCTCAGCGAAGATGATTTCAAGAACAACATCGAAAATTCCAAGCATTATAAGACAGTGTGCGAGATAGCTGAGCGTGAACACGCCGCAGTGCTGCCCATCTGCGCCGAGCTTGAAGCCGAGATATCCGACATGAGCGGCGAGGACAAGGAGATGTTCCTTTCCGAGCTGGGTCTTGAGGTATCGGGTCTTGACAGAATTATCAAGGAGGGCTATTCTCTGCTTGGCCTTATCTCCTACCTTACCGCAGGTCAGCCTGAGGTTCGTGCATGGACTATCAAGAAGGGAACCAAGGCTCCTCAGGCAGCAGGAAAGATACACACCGATTTTGAAAAGGGCTTTATCAGAGCGGAAGTCGTTTCCTTTGACGACCTTATGGCGTGCGGCTCCATGGCTGCCGCAAAGGAAAAGGGACTTGTGCGTTCCGAGGGCAAGGAATATGTTATGCAGGACGGAGATATCGTTCTTTTCCGCTTTAATGTCTGATCCTTTCGGGAGGGATTTTTATGAAGAGGCATGAATATTTATACTCTGCGCTGGCAGCATTTGGTGCGGCGTTGGTGTTCATCGTGTTCGGTTCGGTAGTGCTCCATGTGCTCAATCCGTATCTTGATGCGGCTGAGATAGGCTTTATGTTCTTCAAGATGATACCCATTGCGTTCATAGCAATAGGCGCAGTTTTTGCGGTCATCGGCGCATATGCGCTTGTCAATGAAAGAATGATCGAGAACGGCGAGGTCATTGAGGCAGAGATAACAGGCATCAACGAGTTCTTTGTTGGTCAGACCACTGAGATAGTTCATTACAACCTGTTCTGCGAGGCTGTTATCAACGGAAGAAAGTACAGATTTTCCAAGAAAAATCTGGAGACCAATCCCAAGGAGCAGTTTGCGGGCGGCTATGTTCCCGTAAAGATAAATCCTAAAAATCCGATGCAGTATTTTATAATGATGTGATATTGCTACATAATGAGGGGTATATTTCGCTAAGAAATATACCCCTTTTCTGTTTAATTTGTAAAAAATGTCAATTCCAATTAAAGGGCTGCCATGGTATAATATAAAGTGGTTTGTTATATTCAAATAACTTATGAGGACGGTTGTATATGAGTTTTGTATCGTTAAAAAATGTATATAAGCGCTATCAGATGGGCGAGGTAACTATCACCGCATCGGACGGCGTAAGCTTTGATATCGAAAAGGGCGAGTTCGTTGTTATCACAGGTGCCAGCGGTGCGGGAAAGACCACTGTACTGAACCTTATGGGCGGAATGGACACCTGCGATGAGGGCGAGATTATCATTGACGGCAAGGATATCGCAAAGCTCAAACCCAGAGAGCTTACCGCTTACCGTCGATATGACATTGGATTTGTTTTCCAGTTCTACAATCTGGTGCAGAACCTTACCGCATATGAGAATGTGGAGCTTGCGGCTCAGACCTGCAAGGATAAGAGCATTGATGCGGCTCAGGTGCTGAAGCAGGTGGGTCTGGAGGACAGAATGAACAACTTCCCCGCACAGCTTTCCGGCGGCGAACAGCAGAGAGTTTCCATTGCAAGAGCGCTGGCAAAATCACCCAAGCTCCTGCTCTGCGATGAGCCTACAGGCGCTCTCGACTATAACACGGGCAAGACAATACTGAAGCTTTTGCAGGATACCTGCCGTGAAAAGGGTATGACAGTGGTAGTCATCACCCACAATCAGGCGATAACCCCCATGGCTGACCGTGTTATCAAGATAAAGAACAGCAAGGTGGCAAAAATATCCCTCAATCCCAATCCCACACCTGTTGAAAATATTGAATGGTAAGGTAATAACGCTATGAAGAAAAATATGCTTTTACTGAATACTGTCAGAGGCGTAAAGAAATCTCCCGGAAGATTTGTGGCGATCCTTGCTATCATTGCGATAAGCTGTGCATTTTATGCAGGCGTCAAGGCAGCGTCGGCAGATCTTAAAAATTTGGGCTGGAAGTATTACAGGGAATATGCCCTTGCGGACGTTCAGATTAAATCCACGCTGGGCTTTAACGGCGATGAAATAGAAAAGCTTTCCGACGGTGAGCATTTTGACGGCGGATATGCAGGATATTCGGCAGACCTGCTGGCGGAAAACAACGGCGGTCAGTCGGCTGTAACAGTGCTTTCCTATTCGGCAGATCAGCCGCTCAACAAGCTTTATCTTATGGAGGGCAGACTTCCCGAAAAGGCAGGGGAGTGCGTTGCCGATTATGATTCCATGCACAAGATATCCTTTAAAATAGGAGATACCGTAAAGCTTTCCGCTGACGGCGACAATGATGTGGCTGACTATTTAAATCAGTCGGAATATACCGTGGTGGGCCTTGTAAAATCTCCCGTGTATGTTTCATATGATCGAGGCTCCACAACTATCGGAACAGGCTCCGTAAGTGCATTTATCTACGTGCCCGAGGAAAACTTTGCCTATGACGCTTATACCGACCTTTACCTTTCGGTAACAGGGGCTATGGACGAAAGCGTCAAGCCTTTTTCAGATGAATACAACGATATCGTAGCCGCTGCCGAGGAATACGCCGAGGGAATGTCAGCTCAGCTTCTCAGCGAGCGTTCGGACGAGATACGTGCCGATGCAGATGAGCAGATAGCCGATGCAAAGGAAAAGCTGGCGGACGGTCAGAAAAAATATGACGATGCCAAAAAGGACTATGACAAGGGTCTGAACGAGTACAACAAGTCCTACAGTCAGATAAACGAGCAGAAAAAAGAGCTTACCGATGCCAAAAAGGATATCGAGGACGGCAGAAAAGAGCTGGCAGAGAACGAGGAAAAGATGAACGCCCTTGCCGCCACCTGCACTCAGATAGACGATATCCTGAAAATATACGAAAAGGCATACGTCAAAGTGCTTCCCGAGGAGCTTCTCAACGAGTCAAGAAGTATCCAGCAGGTGTATGACGATAATGACATTGAGGCTTCCATATCCGACCTTCTGGCGGTTTTCATAATCACAAATCCCGATAAGGATCTCCAGTCAAAGACCGCCGCTCAGGCAGCCATAACAGGCGTAAACGAGCAGGTGAGAGCAGCTTCCGCAGGTGCACTGGAGCAGATATCCGCCCAGAAATGGCAGCTTGACAAGAACGAAGAGGAGATAGACAAGGGACTTGAAGAGCTTTCGGCTTACGACAGCGACCTTGCCAAGGCAAAGCACGAGCTTGACAGCGGCAAGAAAAAGCTGGACGAGGCTCAGGCTGATATAGACAGCGCTAATGCAGAGATAGCCGATGCTGAAAGCGAGCTTGAGGATAAGCTTGCCGACGGCGAGTGGTACGTGTGGAACAGGGACGAGTTCAATCCCGGCTGCATGAGCTACGGCAGAGATGCGGAAAGGATAGACTCCATTGCCGCAGTTTTCCCCGTGTTCTTTATACTGGTTGCAGCTCTGGTTTGCTGCACCACCATGTCAAGAATGGTCGAGGAGCAGCGCACAGAGGTTGGAACTCTCAGGGCACTGGGCTACGGCACAGGCTCCGTGATAATGCAGTATGTATTGTATGCGGCAATAGCAAGTGTTATCGGAAGCATAGTCGGAACCGCCATAGGTCTTGCCCTGCTGCCGAGGATAATCTTCATCTGCTATCAGACGATGTATAATTATCCCATATTTGAAGCGCCGTTCATGCCCTCATATGCACTGGGCTGCATGGGCGTATCACTGTTGTGTACATCGCTTTCTGCGGTATATACCTGTGCAAACGAGCTTCTGGAATATCCTGCAAAGCTTATCCGTCCAAAGCCCCCGAAGAATGGCAAAAGGATACTGCTTGAAAAGATAACACCCATCTGGAAGCACTTCTCATTCAGCAGCAAGGTAACTTTCAGAAATCTTTTCAGATACAAGAGCAGATTTTTCATGACCGTTATAAGCATAGGCGGCTGTACAGCCCTTATGCTTACAGCATTCGGATTAAAGGAAGCCATTGCCTGCATTGCGGAAAAGCAGTATGACGACATCTTCCTTTATGATGCGATAGCTGTTACTGGCAGTGATATCTCAGATGAGCAGCGTGCCGATATAGAAGCCGCAATAAACGGCGAAAGCGCAATAATTTCCCATATGAGCGCCGTTCAGGAGACCCGTGATGTTTATTCCGAAAGCGGCAATATGGAAAGCTATATCCTTGCTCCCGATGATGTTTCAGCTATTGACGATTATGTTATGCTCAGAAACAGAAAAAGCGGCGAGCACTTTTTCCTTGAAGAGGGCAAGGTCATAATCACAGAAAAAATGGCACGTATGCTTGATGTAAGAACAGGCGACTCCATTACGATAGACGGCGCTTCGGGACCTGTGGAGATATCGGGCATTGCCGAAAACTACACCTTCCATTATGTTTATATGACAAGGGACACCTACACCTCTCTCTTCGGCGATACCGATGATGACCTTATCATGATAAACACAGGGGATACCCCCGACAGGGAGGAAAGAGACAGGATAACCGCTGAACTTATCTCATGCGACGGAATAATCTCATCTTCCTTTATGTATGACGGAACGAGCAATTTCCGCAAGCTGGTATCCAGCCTTAACATGATAGTTGCCGTTATAATCGTCTTTGCGGGAGCGCTTGCTCTGGTGATACTCTTCAACCTGGCAAACATTAACATCAACGAGAGAATAGGGGAGCTGGCAACAATAAAGGTGCTGGGCTTCTTTGACGGCGAGGTGGGAGCATATATTTATCGGGAAAACACCATTTCCTCCGTTATCGGAATGGCGTTCGGACTGGTAGGCGGAATTTTCCTTGAAAGCTATGTTGTAAGCAAGTCCGAGGTAGATGAAGTAATGTTCTCACCCGATATACCTTGGTTCTGCTTCGTGCTGGCAGCGGCGGTAATGGTCATCTTCACAGTGCTTGTAAACTTCCTGCTGTATTTCAGACTCAAAAAGATAGATATGACATCTTCACTCAAGGCTATTGAGTGATATTGCCATAAAGCATTTACCGATTGTCAAAGCTTTTGTACAGCATATACATTGACAATTTTTTCACAGGGTAATATAATATTTTAGTGACGTGCCATTCACGGCAGCATCTTTCAGAGGTGCTGCCACTGGCACTTTTTTATGTTTGGGAGATCATGGAGGAAAAAGAAAAATGTTCAGGCAATTTGCAGAAATGCTGAAAAGGGAATTTAAGGGGTACAACGGCAAGAAATTCGGAAAAGACGTTCTTGCAGGCGTAACAGTCGCAGCCGTGGCTCTGCCGCTGGCACTGGCATTCGGCGTAAGCTCGGGAGCTACCGCAGCTTCGGGACTTGTTACCGCAATAATATCGGGACTTATCATCGGCGCACTTTCGGGCGCTTCCTATCAGATAAGCGGCCCCACAGGAGCTATGACAGCCATACTTGTTTCACTGGTGGCTCAGTACGGAATGCAGGGTGTTTTCATCGCAAGCTTATTGGCAGGCATCATACTGCTGCTGTGCGGCATATTCAAGCTGGGCGGACTTGTTTCATATCTGCCGTCGCCTGTTATCACAGGCTTTACCAGCGGTATCGCCATAATTATTGCCCTCGGTCAGATAGATAACCTTACCGGCATGAAGTCCGTGGGACTTAACAACCTGGAAAAGATAGCAAGCTATTTCACAACGCCTCAGAGCTTCAATCTTACAGCGTTCATTATCGGCGTTTGCGTTATAGTTTTCATGTTTGTATATCCTCAGAAGCTGAGCCAGTATTGCCCGGGTTCACTGGCAGCAATTATTCTTGCCACCGCAGCAAACTTTATCTTCAACTTTGATGTAAGCGTTGTCGGCGAGATACCAAAAACAATTTTCCTTGCTGACAGACTTGACATTACCAAGATAAATTTCAGCGAGCTTGGCAACTTTGTTGTTCCCGCTGTTTCCATTGCGGCTCTGGGACTTATTGAGTCCCTGCTCTGCGGAGCTTCCGCAGGACGAATGAAGAATGAAAAGCTCAATGCGGATATCGAGCTTACCGCACAGGGAATAGGAAATATCCTGCTGCCCTTCTTCGGCGGAGTTCCCGCAACGGCAGCTATCGCCAGAACCAGTGTTGCCATAAAGAGCGGCGGAGAGACACGTCTTACTTCCGTTATCCACGCTGTTGTACTGCTGCTTTCCATGTTCGTTCTCGGCGGCGTAATGTCTATGATACCTCTTTCAGCTCTTGCAGGCGTGCTTATCGTAACTGCATGGAGAATGAACGAGTGGAAGACCATAAAGTCCATTTTCAGCAAAAAGCTCAAAACAGCCATTGCACAGTTCATTATCACAATGACAGCTACCGTTGTGTTTGACCTTACAAAGGCTATCCTTATCGGCGTTGTGTTCTCGCTTATCCTCTTTGTTGTAAAGGTATCCGATATGCAGGTAACGGTTGCCGAGGTCGATCCTGATAAGCTTGACGAGGATAACGTTGACCCCGAAAAGCTCAAATACACCAGCGTTGTTTATATCACGGGCCCCCTTTATTTCGGAACCTGCGCAAAGCTGGAGGACAAGGTATCCTCTCTCGGTGACAGCTACAACATAATCTTCTCAATGAGAGGCGTTACCGTTGCGGATATCTCGGGAATAGAAGCCCTCCACGAATACTGCGAGAGACTTATCTCCCAGGGAAGAATGGTATATTTCTCCTGCGTTCAGCCGGGAGTTATGGACCTCTTTGAAAGAACAGGACTGAAGCAGGAGCGATTCAAGCACGATATGTTCTTCTGGAGCACCGACAAGGTATTTGAGCACATCTCAAAACTTTAATATCTGCGTAAGGCGTGGTAAATTTATCACGCCTTTTTTATTTATTTGCACTTGAAAAAGACAGCAAAATATGCTAAAATAAAATCACATATGCGGCAAAAGGAGGAAAATATCATCAAAGACGGTACTAAAAGCTTTCCCATAAGAAATCAGATGGTAATGATGTTTTTCATCGTTATACTTCCCCTTTTTGCAGCCAGCATAATGTTGCTGGTGAATATGCGTACCATAATCAAGGATCAGACACTGAGCAGCACTGTCAGCAGCTCCAACAGCATTCGTTACCGCACCATGGATATGGTGGAATCCACTGACAGCATAATGCGTATGTTTGCAGGCAGCGGCGAGCTGAAAAGCTTCCTTGAAAAGCGCTCCTCGGAAAAGTCCGAGTATTATGATTTCTATGCCAAGAATATCCATGTGCAGTATGTTCAGACTTCCCCGCAGGTGAGCAACATATACGTTTTCATCAACAGGAACGAGTTCGTGTATAACTCAAACTATATCTATGCGGACGAAAGCGTGCTTACCCAGAAATGGTACAATTCTGCTGCACAGGACCCAAGCACAGCCGTGTGGGACATTATCAAAAGCCCTACGGACGGCAAATATTATCTTGGCTGTGCCCAGGCGATAACCGATACCTCCAACGAGACCGTTACCGCTGTGGCTGTGGCGGTCATATCCGATGAATGGCTTATGCGTGTTATGCCCGACGAGCATATAAGAACGGTAATGTGCGTGGGCGGAAAGGCATTTTTCAGCGACTTTGCCGAGATAGTCAAGGGCGACAGCGTGTCGGGGGACAATGACCTTAACGTTAACGACATCTCCAAGACCTATGACTATGGCTTCTGGGGATATGACGGCTACACGGTGCTGAATAACTTCACCATAAACCACAATGCGGATTTTCAGCTGGTCATGCTCATTCCAAACTCCTACATAAACTACTCCCTCAGCAGGCTTTCTGTGGTTTACGGCGGCTACTGCGGACTTATGCTCATACTTTCCCTGCTGATAATCATACTCTTCACCAGCGTGTTCTCACGTCGGATAAAACTCCTCAGCGAGAAGATGCACGCAGTTGCGGAGGGCGATATCAACGTCACCTTCAACGACAAGGGCGGCGACGAGATAGCCGACCTTTACAGCGACCTTAACCAGATGATCGCCAGTATGCAGAAGATGATGGACGATATCTATCAGGCAAAGCTCCAGAACGAGGCATTCAAGTTCGACCAGATGGAGGCTGAGTTCAAAGCCCTTGCCAGCCAGATAAATCCTCACTTCCTGTATAATACCCTTGAAACCATCAGAATGAAGGCGTACTGCAACAACGACAAGGAAACCGCCGACCTGGTAAAGAAGCTGGGCAAGTTCATGCGCCGCTGCCTTGAATTTAAGGACGGCGAGGTAACGCTCCGCTCCGAGCTGGAGTTCACAAACAGTTATCTGGAGCTTCAGACCGCACGATTCGGCGACAGAGTTTCCTACAGCATTTATTCCGAGGTCTCCAAGGATTATATGATACTGCCCCTGCTGATACAGCCTGTTGTGGAGAACGCATTCGTCCACGGTATTGAGGGCTGCAAGTCCAACGGTCATATCGACATAAAGGTATATTATCACAACGACTGCGTTGTTATCGACGTTTCGGACAACGGCAGCGGAATAACCCCCGAAAGGCTTGCGGAGCTTGAAGAAAAGCTCAGGCGCAACGATACCTCTTCGGGCAAGAGCATCGGTCTTACAAATGTAAACAAGAGAATAAAAATGTATCACGGCGAGCAGTACGGCTTGTCCATAAAAACGGCTCCCGAGGCGGGAACCACCATAAGGATAACTCTCCCGAGAAATCCTGTTCAGAAAAAGATCACTGTTCAGGATACGGACAAGGAAAAGTAACGTATCCTCAGGAAAGGCGGTTATAATATGTTCAAGGTTTTGCTTGTTGATGACGAGCCTAATGTTCGTCAGGGCATAAAAATGATGATCCCGTGGGACGAGATAGACTGCGAGGTGATAGGCGAAGCGGACGACGGCGATGACGGACTTAACAAGATAATGATGCACCAGCCCGATATAGTTATCGCAGATATAAAAATGCCCGGAAAGACAGGCATTGAGATGACGGAAGCCGCAAAGGCGCTGGGCTTCAAGGGTAAGGTGCTGATACTTTCCGGCTATTCGGATTTTTCCTATGCCAAGACCGCCATTGCGCTGGGTGTAGAGAATTTTATCCTCAAACCCGTTGACGAGGACGAGCTTATCGAAGCCATAAAGACGGCAGGGAAGAAGATAAAGAGTGAGCGTGAGCACAGATACAAGCAGGAGATAGGCAGGGAATACCTTAATGAGCAGCTTGTCAAGGGGTTTTTTGCGGGTGCCCCCATCCATGTGGCAGCTGCCGTAGATGAATATGATTTTCCAAGCTACTGCGCTGCTATCGTCTGCTCCGACGGCAGTCATCCCGAGCAGTCTGCCGACTATAACACAGTCCGCCGCTTCTATGACGCTCTTAACAACGTGGATATAGTTTCGGTGGATATAAGCGGTGCGCTGGGAATACTTTTCAAGGGCTGGAAATATACCGATGTTATGATGTCCCTTGAAAAGCTGCGCATGGAGCTTTCTCCCGAAGCGTTTATTTCCTGCGGCTGCAATGTAAGCTCTCCGGCAGAGATATGCGTTTCATATTCCGAGGCGGCTGATTTCTACCGCAAGAGATTTATCTTCCATCACTGCGGCGTGGCAAGCACCGAGGTGTTCAAAAAGAGCCGCACCGCCGAGGATATCGACTTTGCCGACAGGATATACGCATACATGGAGATAAACGATACCGAAAAGCTCAACGGCGTTCTCGACAGATTTATGGAGTCCATGCTCACTGCGGACAATACTCCCGAAAAGGCTAAGATAAGCTGTATCACCATGCTTATGGACGTGCGCTCCCAGATGAGCAGAAGCGCTGCGGACAAAAAGCCCGAGAACATGATAAGCGATGATTTTGTAAACGAGATAAGCGATATGCACAGCCTGAGCCAGATGGTGGAGGCTATCAGAACAAAGCTCACCGATATCTCTGATGCCTGCTTCGGCAAGACCACAAAGAGCACCATGGAGCGTGTGGTCCAGTATATCAGAGCAAACTACAACCGTGAGCTTCGCCTTGAAATGCTGGCAGGGATCTTCGGCTACAACAGCGCATATCTTGGCAAGGTGTTCCACCAATATACAGGCGATAACTTCAACAACTATCTCGATGAGATACGTATTTCAGAAGCAAAGCGCCTGCTTGCCATGGACGAATACAGGGTGTATGAGGTGGCTGAAATGGTGGGCTACTCAAACATCAACTATTTCCACAACAAATTCAAGAAATATGTGGGCATGAGTCCATTGAGCTACAAAAAGCAGTTCGGCGGCGGAAAGGACGAATAAGCCTGCATATTTGACAATTCAGAATAAGGGTATGTATAATGTTATATACCCTTATTCTTTTTTTATATTTCTAAAAACGGGCTGTGTATGTTAAGATAAATATATATGCAGAAAATGCGGAATCATACGGCATTTTGATAAATTTTCAGGGATATTTGCCGCCTTCCGTACTGCTTTTTTAAACGAAAGGACAGTGTGAAATGTATAAAATCGTTAGAAAAAAAGCATTAAACCCCACTGTAACACTTATGGATATCGAAGCTCCCGCAGTTGCAAAAAAGGCGGAGCCCGGTCAGTTCATCATTCTCAGAACAGATGAGAACGGCGAGAGAATCCCCCTTACAGTAGCTGATTTTGACAGAGAAAAGGGTACTGTTACCATTATCTTCCAGATAGTTGGTGCAACTACCGAAAAGCTTAATCATATGAACGAGGGCGAATGTCTTCATGACTTTGCAGGCCCTCTCGGCAGAGCAACTCATACAGAAGGTCTCAAGAAGGTAGCTGTTGTAGGCGGCGGTGTTGGCTGTGCTATCGCATACCCCGTTGCAAAGAAGCTCCATCAGGTAGGCTGCGAGGTACATTCAATAGTCGGCTTCAGAAACAAGGATCTGGTTATCCTGGAGGACGAGTTCAAGGCTTGCTCCGACAAGCTCTGCATGATGACAGATGACGGTTCCTACGGCACAAAGGGTCTTGTTACCAATGCCCTCAAGGAGCTTATCGACAGCGGCGAGAAGTATGACGAAGTAATCGCTATCGGTCCCCTGATAATGATGAAGTTTGTTGCTGCAACCACTAAGGAATACGGCATCAAGACAGTTGTTTCCATGAACCCCATTATGATCGACGGCACAGGAATGTGCGGCGGATGTCGTCTTTCCGTTGGCGGCGAGACAAAGTTTGCCTGCGTTGACGGCCCCGAGTTCGACGGTCACCTTGTTGATTTCGACGAGGCTATGAGACGTTCCACAATGTACAAGCCTTTTGAAAAAAGAAAGTACGAAGAAACCTGCAATCTTTTCAAGGAGGTAAAGTGAAATGCCTAATATGTCTCTTAAAAAGAACCCCATGCCCTCTCAGGAGCCTGATGTAAGAAATAAGAACTTCCTGGAGGTAGCACTGGGCTATACAGCTGATATCGCAGTTGACGAGGCACAGAGATGTCTCCACTGCAAGGCTATGCCCTGCGTTTCGGGCTGCCCCGTAAATATTGATATCCCCGGCTTTATCAAGGAGATCGCTGACGGTAACTTTGAGGGCGCTTACAGCGTTATCTCCAAGTCCAGCTCCCTCCCCGCAGTCTGCGGTCGTGTATGCCCCCAGGAGAACCAGTGCGAGGGCAAGTGCGTAAGAGGAAAGAAGGGCGAGGCTGTAGCTATCGGCCGTCTGGAAAGATTTGCAGCTGACTATCACAACGCAAACTTCAAGGGCGAGCCTGAGATGCCCGCTTCCAACGGCAAGAGAGTTGCTGTTATCGGCGCAGGTCCTGCAGGTCTTACCTGTGCAGGCGACCTGGCAAAGAGAGGCTACAAGGTAACTGTATTCGAGGCGCTCCACCTTGCAGGCGGCGTTCTTGTTTACGGTATCCCGGGCAGGCAGGCGCTGCAATTGTTCAGACTTCCCAAGAGCATAGTTCAGCACGAGATCGACGGTCTCAAGGCTATCGGCGTTGATATCGAAACAAATATGATAATCGGCAAGACCGTTACCATTGACGAGCTGTTTGAAAGCGGCTATGAGGCTGTGTTCATCGGTTCAGGCGCAGGTCTGCCCAGATTTATGAACATTCCCGGTGAGAACTACAAGGGTGTTTATTCCGCAAATGAGTTCCTTACCAGAGTTAACCTTATGAAGGCTTATAAGCCCGACAGCGATACTCCCGTCAAGGAGAACAAGAGAGTAGCAGTAGTCGGCGGCGGTAACGTTGCTATGGACGCTGCAAGATGCGCAAAGCGTCTCGGCGCAGAAGAGGTTTACATAGTTTACCGCCGTGGCGAGGCTGAGCTTCCTGCCCGTGCAGAGGAGATCGAGCACGCTAAGGAAGAGGGCATCATCTTCAAGACCCTTACCAACCCCACCGAGATACTTGGCGATGAGAACGGCTTTGTAAGCGGAATCAAGTGCGTATCCATGGAGCTTGGCGAGCCTGATGAGTCAGGCAGAAGACGTCCTGTTGTAAAGGAAGGCTCCGAGCATACCGTTGATGTTGACTGCGTTATCATGTCCATCGGTACATCTCCCAACCCCCTCATCAGAAACACCACCGAGGGACTTGAAACCAACAAGCACGGCTGTATCGTTACAAAGGACGAAAGCGGTCTTACCTCACGTGAGGGCGTTTATGCAGGCGGAGATGCCGTAACAGGTGCAGCTACCGTTATCCTCGCTATGGGCGCAGGCAAATCCGCAGCTCAGGCTATTGACGAGTATCTTCTTAATAAGTAAGAGATAACCTTTCACCGTATCCGTTCTGCGGGTACGGTGAATTTTTTTGAGCTGTCTTGATTTTTTTTAGTTGATATGGTATAATGATTCAATGTTTTTATCACGATAAATCGGAATTATAGGAATCGAATTTCTGTGGAAAAAAGCGTTTTCAAGCCAAGTAAAAGTCCTTTGACATTTAAAAAAACGAAAAAATTACAGTTGTCAAAAGGTTTTGATAGACAAAACACGCTGCTTTGATTAAAATAAAAATGAAGGAGGCAGATAATATGGAGCTTGGAAGTCAGATAAAAAAACATCGCAATGAATTATCATTATCACAGGAAGAACTGGCAGAAAAAGTATATGTATCAAGGCAAACTATCTCTAACTGGGAGAATGATAAAAGCTATCCCGATGTAAACAGTCTTGTTCTTTTGAGCGAAGTATTTAATGTCTCAATTGATAATTTGATCAAAGGAGATATTGAAATCATGAAAGAACAGATCAGCTCTGAAGACAGAAAGACATTTGAAAGCTTAAGTCGTATCTACGCAGTCTTGTTTTTATTGGCAATGCTTTCACCAATACCGCTGTTCCATTTTTTGAGCTTAGCGGGTATTGTCATCTGGGTCGTGTTAATGGGTGTTACACTTTATATGGCGTTCAGACTGGAAAAAATGAAAAAACAGTTTGATATTCAGACATATAGGGAGATAGTTGCGTTTTCCGAGGGTACGAGGCTTGATGATATTGCCAAAGCCAGGGAAGAAGGTAAAAGACCCTATCAAAAGGTTTTACTTGCCTTGGGTTCAGGTATTTTAACACTTATTATTTCAATTTCATTTGTTATGCTGCTCAAATAATGGAGGATAAAAATATGATTGGGGAAGAGCTTGGAATCAGCTTTGGAACGGCAATTTTGGTTTTAATTGCATTATATTTTGTGATTAAGTGGGCTGTAAAAAACGGAATAGAAGAAGCATATGAGGATATTACAAAAAAAAGATCTGGAAGAAGATATTAAAGAACTTACTGAGGAATAGTCAAATTCCAATTTATCGACCAGCTTCATTTCTTTGATCCACCCAAAACACAAATCACGTTAATCTGTCAAAATCAACATTATTTACAGGGAAGAAACAAGCCAATGAAAAAATACATTATCAATTCCAATGACGCAGGACAGCGTGTGGATAAGTTCATACAGAAAGCGGCTCCAAGCCTGCCACAGAGCATGATGTACAAGGGCATACGCACGAAAAATATCAAGCTCAACCGCAAGCGCTGCGAGATATCCACCCGACTTTCCGAGGGCGATGTGCTGGAGCTGTATCTGCCCGATGAATTTTTCGGCAGTGATGAAAAGGAGTACGAGTTCCTTAAAGCCCCTGCGGATATCACCGTGGTGTATGAGGACGAAAATATCCTGCTGATGGATAAGAAAAACGGACTTGTTGTACATGAGGATAACGACGGTTCCGTTGATACCCTTGTGAACCGTATGCTCCACTATCTTTATGCAAAAGGGGAGTATGACCCTGCGGACGAAAACAGCTTTACTCCCGCCCTCTGCAACCGCCTTGACAGGAACACGGGTGGTATCGTAATTGCGGCAAAAAATGCCGAATCTTTGCGTATCCTCAATCAGAAGATAAAGGACAGGGAGCTGGAGAAAAAATATCTTTGTATCCTTGTGGGAGTTCCGCCCAAAAAGTCGGACACCCTTACCCATTATCTTTTCAAGGACAGCAAGACAAATACCGTTACCGTTTCCGACAAAAAAACAGCCTCCAACAAGACTATAATAACAAAGTACCGTGTGCTCAGGACCGACGGCACTCTTACCCTTGCGGAGATAGAGTTGATGACGGGCAGAACTCACCAGATAAGGGCGCATATGGCATATATCGGCTGCCCTCTGCTGGGTGACGGAAAGTACGGCATCAACAGGGTGAACCGAAGCTATAACATCAAAACTCAGGCGCTTTATTCCTACAAGCTGAAATTTGATTTCACCACCGACAGCGGCATTCTCTCGTATCTTAACGGCAGGGAGTTCACCGCAGAAAACGTGTGGTTTGCGGACAAATTTGTTAAATAGCACAAACTTTTTGCCTTGAAAATGTGCAGTATTGTGCAAAGGGCAGTTCTTGAAATTGTGTTCTTTTGTTCACAAATTACCTGTTGAATATGATTTTATATTCCGCTATAATAAATGTTAGACTTCTAACTGATAGATGTCTAACATTTTTCTTTTTCTTGGAATAAAGGAGCTGATGAAATGGAAAATGCCGACTGCGGCTATAGAAATGAAGATGAGCATATCGGCAGATACATAAATCATCTTTCCAAAACATTGCGCTATACCACCAATGCCATGATGATGAAACAGGGCGAGATAATAACAGGGGAGCAGTGCAGGATAATTTCCTATATAGCTCACCGCACGGCCCACGGCGAATGTGTGTATCAGCGTGATCTTGAAGATGATTTCGGGGTAAAGCGCTCATCCGTAGCGAGCATTCTGGGAAATCTTGAAAAAAGCGGGTACATTGCAAGAAGCGTCTGCGAGGAGGACGCACGCATCAAGAGGATAACCCTTACCGAAAAGGGACTTCGCACAAGCAAGCAGATGTACGATAACATCTGCCGATTGGAGCAGTATCTCTCAAACGGTATGACACCTAATGAGCGTGAAGAGTTCATTCGCCTGATGAAGCTTGCAATAGAAAATTTAGAGAAATTCAAAGAAGAATAACTACAAAGGAGTGGTCAACAGATGCTGAAAAAGCTTCTCGCCTGTGTGGGCGAGTACAAAAAATATACCATTCTCACGCCTGTGGTAATGATAGGCGAGGTACTGATGGAAGTTCTTATACCATTGGTAATGGCAAAGATAGTGGACGTGGGAATTGCCAACGGCGATGTGGCGTTCACAGTAAAAATGGGACTTATCATGGTCTCCATGGCAATATTCTCCCTTTGCTGCGGCGCACTGGGCGGAAAGTTTGCCGCAAAGGCAGGCATGGGCTTTGCTAAGAATGTAAGAAAGAAGCTTTTTGACAAGGTTCAGGATTTTTCCTTTGCAAACGTGGATAAGTTCTCCACAGCTTCTCTGGTAACAAGACTTACCACTGACGTTACAAACGTTCAGAACACCTTTATGATGATAATCAGAATGGCGGTACGTGCGCCTTTCATGCTTATCGTCGCACTTATAATGTCGATCTCCCTCAATGCAGAGCTGGCAGTTGTGTTCCTGGTCGCTATCCCCGTTCTGGGCGTTGCAGTGGGACTTATCACAACAAAGGCATTCCCCAGATTTGAGAAAATGCTTGAAAAGTATGACTCCCTCAACTCCAAGGTACAGGAAAACCTTATCGGTATCAGAGTTGTAAAGGCATTCGTAAGAGAAAGGTTTGAGGGCAAGAAGTTCGTAGCTTCCGCTGACGAGGTAAGAGCCGCTCAGGTAAATGCCGAAAAGCTCGTTATTCTGGGTCAGCCCGCAATGCAGATAATTATGTATGCCTGCATCGTTGCCGTTATCTATTTCGGCGGAAATATGGTTATCGGCGGTACATTCCTTGTCGGTGAGCTTTCCAGCTTCATCAGCTACGTAACTCAGATACTTATGTCCCTTATGATGCTCTCCATGATCTTCGTTATGACAACTATCTCCCTCGCTTCCATGCACAGAATAGTTGAGATATTCGACGAAGTTCCCGAGATCAGAGATGACGATGCAGACCCCGCACTTGTTCCCGCAGACGGAAGCATCAGATTCAACAATGTTTCTTTCAGCTACGCCAAGGACGAGGAGAACCTCACCGTAAAGAATATCAATCTTGATATCAAGTCTGGCGAGACCATCGGCGTTATCGGCGGAACCGGTTCGGCAAAGAGTACCCTTGTTCAGCTTATTCCCCGTCTCTACGACGTGCTTGACGGCAGCGTTGAGGTAGGCGGCAGAAATGTCAAGGACTACAAGCTTGATAACCTGAGAAACGAAGTTGCAATGGTTCTCCAGAAGAACGTTCTGTTCTCAGGCACTATCGAGGATAACCTCCGCTGGGGAAATGAAAATGCTACCCACGAGGAGATCGTTGAAGCGTGCAAGCAGGCACAGGCTCACGACTTTATCATGAGCTTCCCCGACGGATATGATACAGATCTGGGTCAGGGCGGCGTAAACGTGTCAGGCGGTCAGAAGCAGAGACTTTGTATCGCAAGAGCGCTTCTTAAAAAGCCCAAGATAGTTATTCTTGATGACTCCACCAGCGCAGTCGATACTGCCACCGATGCGAAGATCAGAAGCGCATTCAGGCAGGAGCTGGCAGATACCACAACGATCATCATCGCCCAGAGAATTTCCTCCGTCAGCGATGCTGACAGGATAATCGTCCTCGATAACGGCGAGATAAACGCATTCGATACTCACGATAACCTTATAAAGAACAATGAGATCTACCGTGAAGTTTACTACTCACAGCAGAAAGGAGCTGAAGAATAATGCCTCCACGTAAGCAAGGACCTATGCAGAAGCCCAAGAACGCATTCGGCGCATTCAAGAGAATACTTTCCTATATGGCAGAGTACAAGGCGCTGCTCATGCTGGTAGTCGTTTTCATCATATGCAGTTCACTTGCAAATGTAATAGGAACCTCTTTCCTCCAGAAAATAATAGATAATTACCTTACCCCCCTTATCAAGGACAGCGGAAATGCCGAGCTTTACAGAGGCTTTATGGCAGTTCTGGGACAGATGATGCTGGTGTATGTTATCGGCGCTCTCTGCACATTCGGATATTCAAGAATAATGCTTAATATCTCCACAAAAACACTGTTCAAGATAAGAACAGACCTGTTCACACACATGGAGACTCTCCCCATAAAGTATTTCGATACCCATACCCACGGTGAGCTTATGAGCCGCTACACCAATGATATAGATACTATCCGTGAGATGCTCTCCAACGCAGTTTCAAGCTTTATTTCTTCGGCTGTTACCATTATCGGCGTGTTCGTAATGATGGTTTACTACAGCTGGCAGCTCACTCTCGTATCTATCGGAATGCTGTTTGTCATTCTCTTCCTCACAGGAAAGATAGGCGGCAAGAGCGGTAAGTACTTCAAGGAACAGCAGAAGGAGATAGGCGCTGTCAACGGCTACATCGAAGAGATGATAGACGGTCAGAAGGTAGTTAAGGTGTTCGTTCACGAAAAGCAGGCAAAGGAAGAATTCGAGCAGCTCAATGACCGCCTTTGCGAAGCCTCCACAAACGCAAATACCTTTGCAAATATCCTCGGCCCAGTAAACAACAACCTCGGTCACGTTCAGTATGCACTGACCGCAGTTGTGGGCGGAATACTTGCCATCAAGGGCGTTCATTCTTTCAGCGGTCCCATAATGGTCGGTACAGTCGTTGCATTCCTCCAGTACACAAGAAATTTCTCAATGCCTATTTCTCAGGTTTCACAGCTGTTCAACTCAGTTCTCTCCGCACTGGCAGGTGCTGAGCGTATCTTCAATATGATAGATGAGCCCTCCGAGGTCGATGACGGCTATGTAACTCTGGTAAATGCCAAGGAAGCTCCCGACGGAACACTTACCGAGTGCTCCGAGCGCACAGGCGTGTGGGCATGGAAGCATCCCCATAAGGCAGACGGAACCATAACCTACACCAAGGTACAGGGCAGGGTTGAGTTCGATGACGTTACCTTCGGCTACGAGGAGAACAAGACCGTTCTCAACGGAATAAGCCTTTACGCAAAGCCCGGTCAGAAGATCGCATTCGTAGGCTCCACAGGTGCGGGAAAGACCACTATCACCAACCTGATAAACAGATTTTACGATGTGCCCGACGGAAAGATACGCTACGACGGCATCAACATCAACAAGATTAAGAAGGATGACCTGAGACGTTCGCTGTCAATGGTTCTCCAGGATACACACCTTTTCACAGGAACCGTTATGGATAATATCCGCTACGGAAAGCTTGATGCTACCGATGAAGAGGTCATCAAGGCAGCAAAGCTTGCAAATGCCGACTCCTTTATCAGACATCTGCCCGAGGGATACGATACTATGCTTTATTCCGACGGCGCAAACCTTTCACAGGGTCAGAGACAGCTTCTTGCCATTGCAAGAGCGGCCGTTGCGGATCCTCCCGTTCTTATCCTTGATGAAGCAACATCTTCCATTGATACAAGAACGGAAGCGCTCATCGAAAAGGGCATGGACAGTCTGATGGAGGGCAGAACGGTATTCGTAATCGCTCACAGACTTTCCACCGTAAGAAACTCTGATGCGATAATGGTGCTTGAACATGGAAACATCATCGAGCGTGGCAACCACGACGCACTTATTGCAGACCATGGAAAATATTATCAGCTTTATACAGGTATGTTTGAGCTTAGCTGATAACGAATATGACAGAATGCTGCTTCCGAAAGGGAGCGGCATTTTTGGTGGACTAAACTTTTTACCTTGTGCTTATACTAATCCTCAATCAACCTATAGACAAATCCTCGGCTGAAATAAGCCCATTCTTCGTCAAGCTCCCTTGCCGGGCGACAAGCCCGCCTGCAGTCGCTTTCCTAGACTGGTCTTATTTCATCTGTCGGCTTTGTCTATAGAATGATTAAAGATTAGTATTAATAGCACGGGTTCTCGGGTTTTGACGGCTTATCTCTTTTTCGCTGACGCTAAATTGCTATTTGCTCTTGCATTTTTTGTTTGCATATGCTAAAATAAGATAAACAGGACTTTTGCCCTTATTTTCAGCCGCACTGCGGCGGATTGGAGAATTATATGAAATACATCGTTTTACTTTGCGACGGCATGGCAGATTACCCTCTGCCCGAGCTTGACGGCGGCACACCCATGAGCCGCTCCGTTACACCCAATACCGATATGCTTGCTGCAAAATCTACCGTGGGTCTTGTACGCACCGTTGCCGACGGTCTTAAGCCCGGCTCCGATGTTGCAAACCTTTCCGTTCTGGGCTATGACCCTGCTGTTTGCTACACAGGCCGTTCCCCTCTGGAGGCAGGTTCCATCGGCATTGATATGTCCGCTGATGACGTTTCTTTCCGCTGCAATCTTGTTACTGTTTCCGATGAGCCAAACTTCGAGGACAAGACACTCGTTGACTACTGCGCAGGCGATATCTCAACCGCAGAAGCAAAGGTTCTCGTTGACTATCTTGCAGAGCATTTCAACAACGAGGAATTTGACCTTTACAGCGGCGTAAGCTACCGTCACTGCCTTATCTGGCACGGCGGAACTACCGACCTTGCTCCTCTCACACCTCCTCACGACATCACAGGCAGAGTTGTAAGAGACTATGTTCCCAAGCACCCCAATGCCGCAAAGCTCTATGATATGATGAAGAAGAGCGTTGAGCTTCTCAAAGACCACCCCATCAACAAGGACAGGATCGCAAGAGGTCTTAACCCCGCAAACTGCGTATGGTTCTGGGGCGAGGGCAGACGTGCCGAGCTGGAGAACTTCACCAAGAAGACAGGTCTCAAGGGCACAATGATCTCCGCAGTTGACCTTTTAAAGGGCATTGCAAAGTTCGGCGGCATGGATATTGCCGAGGTCGAGGGCGCAACAGGCTACATAGACACCAACTTCAAGGGCAAGGCTCAGGCAGCTCTTGACGCTCTTGCAAACGGCAGCGATTTTGTTTATGTTCACATGGAAGCTCCCGATGAGTGCGGTCACAGACACGAGATCGAGAACAAGGTAAAGTCTCTTGAAATAATCGACAAGGACGTTCTGGGCTATATGCTCCCCGAGCTTGATAAGAAGTATGACGATTACAAGATAATGATACTTCCCGATCACCCCACACCTCTTGCTCTGAGAACTCACGTTTCCGACCCCGTTCCTTTCCTCATCTACAAGAAGAGCGCACCTGTAAAGGGCGTAGCCTCTTTCAACGAGGAGTCTGCAAAGGAAACAGGACTTTTCATCGAAAAGGGTCCCTCTCTTATTGATTACTTCATCAATCTTTGATTTAAAAACATCAAAAGGTCATCTCCGAGCATAGTGAGATGACCTTTTTTATACGGTGATGATATGAGATATTTTATAAGCGAAGCTGAACGCAGAATCTCCCGAAGCACCCTTTATTTTGAGCTTCAGAAAGGACATTATCACAACAAATGCTGGCTTGATGATTCTGTCTGTATCCATGCGGATATATGGAACAGCCTCAGCCTGACAGAGCTTTTTACAAAAGCCCTGCCGAATTTCTCTTATTACGGTCTTACAGAGGTCAGCCCCGACGATTTTGAAAAGCTTAAAGAGCTGTCGAAAGGCTCGGAGCAGTGGGAAGAGGTGATGCTCGAGCTTTCACCATGGGTCAGCGGGTGCTTTGAAAATAACAGCGTGTTTACAGTGTGCGGTATATAATAATAGCCTCGAAAGCCATTGACTTTCGGGGCTGTTATTATGCCTTTCTGACAGGTCTTACGTATTTCCAGAAGCGCTTGCAGTCGTGATAGAAGTAGAATATCCTGCCGGGAGCCGTGTCAAGGCAGTAGCCCGAAGAGCTGTAATCATAATCGCTCATAGCCTTTTCTATGTGCTGCTCCACAATGGCATTTTCCGTCTCAAAATCAAAGGGACCGTGCTCGAAAACTATGTACTCTCCCTCAGGAATATCCGAAAGTATCATCTGCTCGGGCACAGGGCCGTTATAATCCGCAGACAGACGCACGCCGTAGCATTCCGCAAGGGGAATGCCCCAGCTGCATATCCTGCCCTCAGGGGTGTTCAGGAATGCCATGAGCTGACCGCTTCCGCTGTTGTCTTCGTCGCCGCCCACATCGTCAAGCTTGCCCTTTATGCTGTTCAGCAGGCCACATATCGTATCGAAGTCCTGACCCTTGATAAGGCTCTGCTTCTGCCAGAAATCCCAGTAGCCGATGCTTTCGTAGTTCCTGATATGCAGGAATTTGTGTGCGGGGATAGTTACAAAATAGGTCTTTACCGTTCCGTCTGAATATGGCATATCATTTCCTCCGTTTTCTGTAAGATAGCAGTCAAATGGGCGGATAATTGTACGCAGCACAACGGGAACAGGCTTTCTGCGGTACTGGCTGGGCGTGATGCCGTAGGCTTCCCTAAAAGCACGGGTGAACGCTTCATGAGAGGAAAAGCCGTAGTTCAGCGCAATTTCAAGTATGCCGCAGTCAGTGTTACGCAGGTCGATGAGCGAAAAAGCAAGCTTCCTGTACCGCAGATAATCCTTGAACTTCATGCCCGATATTTCACTGAATTTCCTTGAAAAGTAAAATTTCGAATACCCAAGCCTGTCCGCCAGATGTTTCAGTGTCAGCGCATCATCGTCCCTGTTTTTTATGCAGATGTCTATTTCATCAACAACAGCCTGCACATTTTTATGCCACTCGTACATCTTATCGCCCTCATTTTGTTATTTTTGCTGCTCTATACTGATTATAACAGAGAAAAATGATGTCCGCTTGATTTGAGTTGCTTATTCTATGGATTTGGGCGCTCTGTCGGGGCGCATGGTCAGGGAGAGACGCTTTCTTTTCAGGTCAACGTCCAGTACCCATACCTTTACTACATCGCCGACCTTTACCGCTTCAAGAGGGTGCTTGATAAATCTGTTGCATATCTGGGAGATGTGAACGAGACCGTCCTCATGAACGCCGCAGTCAACAAAGCAGCCGAAGTCGATAACGTTTCGCACAGTGCCCATAAGCTCCATGCCGGGCTTTAAGTCTTTAAGCTCCATAACATCGCCGCTTCTCAGCAGGGGAGGGGGAAGCTCGTCACGGGGGTCACGTCCCGGCTTTGCCAGCTCCTTGATGATGTCACGGAGGGTGGGCACGCCTATGCCTATCTCTTCGGATATCTTGTCAATTCCCTGCTTGTTCGCAGCCTCGGCAACAGTGTTCATCTTCTCGCTGCCTATGTCCGCAAGGGTAAATCCGCATATTTCAAGCAGCTTCTTTGCCGCACCGTAGCTTTCGGGGTGAACGGAGGTGTTGTCCAGAGGATTTTTGCCGTCCATTACCCGCAGGAAGCCTGCGCACTGCTCAAATGCCTTTGCACCGAGTTTGGGGACTTTCATCAGCTGCTTGCGGTCGGTGAACTCGCCGTTTTCCTCACGGTATGTGACTATGTTCTTGGCAACTGTAGCGTTTATGCCCGAAATGTAGGTCATAAGTGAGCGTGAAGCTGTGTTCAGGTCAACGCCTACGGAGTTAACGCAATCCTCCACAACGCCGCCCAGCGCTTCATCAAGCCGTGCCTTGGGCATATCGTGCTGATACTGACCAACGCCGATGGACTTGGGGTCTATCTTTACAAGCTCCGCCAGAGGATCCTGCAAGCGCCTTGCAATGGAGACCGCACTTCTCAGCGATACATCGTAATCTGGAAATTCCTCCGCTGCCAGTTTTGATGCGGAGTAAACGGAAGCTCCCGCCTCGGATACCACCATGTAGGAAACCTTGCGGTCAAGCCCCTTGATTATCTCGGAAACTATCTGCTCGGACTCTCTCGAAGCCGTGCCGTTGCCGATGGCGATAACGGAAACGTTGTACTTGTTTATAAGCTCCGTGATCTTCTTCTTGCCCTGCTCCACTTTGAACTTTTCATTTGTGGTGATATATGCCACGCCTGTGTCAAGCACCTTGCCCGTGCTGTCAACTACAGCCAGCTTGCAGCCTGTCCTGAAACCGGGGTCAACGCCCAGTGCTATCTCGCCCTTTACTGGAGGCTGCATAAGGAGCTGACGGAGGTTTGATGAAAACACCTTTATAGCTGATTCGCTTGCCTTGTCGGTAAGCTCCGCACGTATCTCACGCTCAACGGAGGGGTATATCAGACGTTTCAGGCTGTCAAGGCAGGCAGCCTCCACAAGCTTTCCGCATGGGCTGCTGTTCTTTACATATGTGCCGAGGATAATTCTTTCAGCGTCGCCTTCAGGGAGCACGATGCTGACTTTCAGCTTTTCCTCACGCTCGCCACGGTCAATGGCAAGCACTCTGTGACCTGCTATCTTGCTCACAGGCTCGGAGTATTCGTAGTAATTACTGTAAGTGCCTTCAGGGTCTTTTTCCTCGCTGCCTGATACGGAAACTGAGCCACGGACGTTGAAAAGTGTTCTCAGGCGCTTTCTCAGGTCAGCGTCATCTGAAACTGTTTCTGCAATAATGTCGCAGGCACCTGCAATAGCATCGTCGGCAGATGATACGCCCTTTTCCTCGCTGATGTATTTCTCAGCTTCGGCAGAGGGTTCGGCCTTTGTGTTCTGAGCCATGATAAGCTCCGCCAAAGGCTCCAGACCCTTTTCCTTTGCAATGGAAGCCCTTGTGCGGCGCTTCTGCTTGTAGGGGCGGTAAATGTCCTCCAGCTCAACCAGAGCCGCCGCATTGGAGATAGCCTCCGCCAGCTCAGGGGTCATCTTGCCCTGCTCGGTGATGGAGTTTGTTATCTCTTCCCTGCGCTTGTCCAGATTTCTCAGATATGTAAGGCGCTCGGAAATAAGCCTGATAGTCTGGTCATCGAGAGTGCCGTGATATTCCTTTCTGTATCGTGCGATAAAGGGAACGGTGCAGCCGCTGTCCAGAAAGTTTATGATGTTGTCTATGTATTCCTGCTTTACGTTAAATTCGTTGTGAAGCTGTACGTTTATCTCCAATTTGTTACCTCCAAATCAAATTCCCGACAGGTCAAAATCGGGAGTGTATTCCTCCTTGGCAGAGGAACGTTCCTGCATAAATCCGTCAAATCCCAGCTCTGCCGCCACCTGAGCCACCTTTTCATATTCATAGGTGGATATGCGCCTGCTTATTTCCTTGTGTTCGCAGCTTTTGTAAAACGGTGTGTACTGGCTCATCAGGCTGAGCAGATAGCTGTCCTTCGGGTACATTTCGGCAATGGTGCGCAGTATCTTTTCGGAATCCTTTCTGTGGGAGGGCAGCACCATGTGGCGGATAATAACACCGCTTTTCATCAGTCCGTTTTCGTCATAAACAGGTTTGCCCGCTATTTCTATCATTTTGCCGATGGCCGCCGAAGCATATGAAAAATAATCCTTTGCAGCAGAGTATTTTTCCGATATCTCACTGTCATAATACTTGAAGTCGGGCATGAAGATATCCACATACCCTCTCAGCATTTCTATAGTTTCTGGCAGCTCATAGCCTCCGCTGTTGTATGCCACGGGAATATTCAGCCTGCCCTTGCATAGATCCAGAGCCTCGATGACTTGGGGAACATAATGGGTGGCGCTTACCAGATTTATGTTGTGCGCACCCTTGTCCTGAAGCTCCAGAAATATCTCGGCAAGGCGGCTTACCGGAATTTCTTTGCCGAAATTTTCGGCGGATATCCTGTAATTCTGGCAGAAGCAGCATTTAAGGCTGCAGCCCGAAAAGAACACCGTGCCCGAACCTCTTGTGCCCGAAATGCACGGTTCCTCCCACATATGCAGATACGCTTTTGCAAGCCTCGGGAGAGCTCCGCCGCCGCAGAATCCCACAGTTTTTGTCCTGTCGGCTCCGCAGCGGCGGGGGCAAAGCTCGCAGCTTTTTAAAATATCATTCATAGCGGTGTGCGATAACATCTGTGAGGACGATATCATGAGTGAGATATTCCTCCTTCACTTCAAACTCTTCCGAGTAATCGGTTGACAGATATTTCTTATTGTCGTCCGCAAAAACGGTCACTATAGTGCTGTCCTTTCCAAGCTTCTCCTGCGCAAGGATACAGCCCAGCATATTTGCGCCCGAGGAAATTCCTACGCCTATGCCAAATTTGCGTGAGAGCATCTGAGCCATTATGATAGAGTCTATGTCGTCCACGGAAACAACAGCGTCAGTCTCGTCAAGCTTCAGTATATCGGGGATAAATTCATCGGAAATGCCCTGGATACGGTGCTTGCCGACCCTGTAGCCTGTGGAAAGAGTGGGGGAGTTAAGGGGTTCCAGAGGGAATACCTTGCAGTCGGCATTGTCTTTCCTGAGCCGTCTGCCGATGCCCATTACAGTTCCGCCTGTGCCCACACCTGCCACGATCCCGTCCACTTTAAGTCCCATAGCCGCCAGCTGACGGGATATTTCCTCACCTGTGTAGAGATAATGGGTTTCGGTTGTCCTCATTGGAGAACTGACGGGGGAGAAATACTCCGCCGCCCTCCGCAAGCTTTTCCGTCATGGCGATAGAGCCTAAGAAGCCGCCCTCCTCACGGGATACCAGCCGAACCTCCGCACCGAAGCTCTTCATCAGATTTATGCGCTCGGCGCTCATCCAGTCGGGCATATAAATGACTACCTTGTGACCAAGATAGCTGCCCATAGCGGAAAAGGCAATGCCTGTGTTTCCGCTGGTGGCTTCCGCAATTATGTCGTCAGGGGCGATCTCACCCTTTTCATAAGCTTTCTTCATGATGTGAAAAGCAACTCTGTCCTTGATGCTTCCCGAAAGATTAAAGTATTCGGCTTTGGCAAAAATGCGCCTCGGCTCGCCCTTGTAGGTGAAAAGGATCTCCAGCAGGGGAGTCTTGCCGATCATTCCCGATATTTTGTCAAAACGGCTTTCATAGACTGTGTTCATATAGTAAAGACCTCACAAATCACAATACAATTACATTCTGTCAAATGCCTGCTTGATGTCGGCAATGATGTCGTCAACATTTTCAAGGCCTACAGAGAAGCGGATAAGTCCGCCGTCGATGCCTGCTGCTACAAGCTGCTCATCGCTGAGCTGACGGTGTGTTGCAGAAGCGGGGTGAAGAACGCAGGTGCGGATATCGGCAACGTGTACCTCGTTGGACGCAAGCTCCAGTTTATCCATGAACTTTACAGCCTCGCTTCTTCCGCCCTTGATGGAGAAGGAGATTACACCGCTGGTTCCGTTGGGGAGATACTTCTTGGCACGGTCGTGGTACTTATCTGTCTCAAGACCGGGGTAGGAAACGGATATCACCTTGTCACAGCTCTGGAAGAACTTAGCCACCTTCATTGCGTTGGAGCAGTAAACGGGCATACGTACAGCCAGTGTTTCAAGTCCCAGATTGAGCAGGAAAGATGAGTGAGCAGCAGGATAGCAGCCAAAGTCTCTCATGAGCTGCATTCTTGCCTTTGTGATGTAGGGCACAGGGTACTGCTTGGTGTAAACAGTGCCGTGATAGCTCTCGTCAGGCTCGGAGAGACAAGGGAATTTGCCGTTGTCCCAGTTGAACTTGCCGCTGTCAACAATAACGCCGCCTACCTGAACAGCGTGGCCGTCCATATATTTTGAGGTGGAGTGAACAACAATATCAGCGCCCCATTCGATAGGTCTGCAAAGAACGGGAGTTGCAAAGGTATTGTCAACGATAAGGGGAACATTGTGCGCATGAGCGGCCTTTGCCCACAGCTCAATGTCAAATACGGTGAGAGCGGGGTTTGCGATAGTCTCGCCGAAAACACACTTGGTGTTGGGCTTGAAAGCGGCATTCAGCTCTTCTTCGGTGGCATTTACATCTACCCAGATGCACTCAATGCCCATTTTTTTGAGGGTGAAGCCGAAAAGGTTGATAGTTCCGCCGTAAATGGAAGAGGAAGCAATGAAGCTGTCTCCTGCCTCGCAGATGTTCAGGATAGACAGCAGGGAAGCCGCCTGACCGCTGGAGGTACACATTGCAGCTGCGCCGCCTTCAAGAGCAGCTATCTTCTTTTCAACAGCATCGGTGGTGGGGTTCTCAAAGCGGGAGTAGATAAGGCTCAGTGTGGGATCGTCAAAAACGTCCGCAACGGAGTTGGTGGAATCATATACATATGTAGTGCTCTGAACGATAGGCATAACTCTGGGTTCACCGTTCTTGGGGGTGTAGCCTGCGTGCAGGCATTTGGTTTCAAGCTTTGCGTTTTTTTTCATTTCTTTCAAGGTAGTGACCTCCTGTATAATATAATGCCGTCCCTGCGGTATTTTGTGATAGACATATCTTTAATAGTATATCATATTTTGGGGGATTAGTCAATGATGAGAGATCTATTATTTTTATATTTGGCTTATCATTATATGCAGTTATGAAGTAAGGCTTTATCAAAAAACAACCTCCATTGATATAATACAACTACGGCATGGAAGCTGTAGAAATAAAATCAATGAAGGTCAATCAAATGAGCGTTAAATGCTCAGGTGTATAATGTGGAAAATTGCAGGCGGAATACGGAGTTTTGGCAAAAAATCATTTTATCTGCGTGTCGATTTTGATAAGCACTTCAACAAATCTCTGCATACATTCGATACTGCCTGTGGAAACACGCACCCAGCCTTTTAGTATGCCCTTAGAATAGTCTCTTATAAGTATTCCATGCTCTTTGGCGGCTGAAACAATATCGGTTGATGGCTTGTTGGGCATAAATAAAACATAATTTCCTTCTTTGGAAATAACCTTATATCCGAGTTCGCTCAGCTTTGATGTAAGGTATTCACGCCCTGTTTTTTCAATCTCCTGAAGCTTTTCTATCATGTCCTGACGTTTGATAAGCTCTTCCGCAAAGAGAATAGCAACATTGCTCACATTGAATGTTGATTCTGCGTTTTCTATGTAATGAATAAGCTGTTTATTGCCGGAAACATATCCAATCCTGAGTCCTGCACAGGAAAACAGCTTTGAAAAAGTTCTTAACACCAGAAGATTGTCATATTCATTTATGAGTGGCATAAAAGTATTTGGATAGAAATAATGATAGGCTTCATCAACAACTGTTACAGCGCCGACAGATGCTGCCTTTTCGATTATTGCCCTTGCGTCAGCGTCATTCCAGCAAGAACCTATTGGGCTGTTGGGGTTGAGCAGTATTACCAACCCTGTGTTCTCTGTTATCAGATCTAAAGCCTTGTCAACAGATAAACTGTAATCTTCATTGTATTCAGCCATGACATGACCCATTCCGAACATTTTTGAATATACATCGTACATTTCAAATGTCGGAGTAACGGTAAGCAGTTCTTTTCCCTGTTCACCGAAACACTGGAAAATCAACCGCATAGCTTCATCCGAGCCGCAGGTTATGGAGATACACTCAGCGGGAATATTATTATGTTCTGATAACAGCTTTGCTAATCTGTCCTTTTCAGGGTATGAAGCAATAAATTCAGGTGTGATTTTCTTTTTTATTTCTTCCACAAAGTCTGCGGGAAGTCCCTCAGGATTTTCGTTCATATCAAGGCGAAGATAATCCTTGCGTTCATCGTGGAATTTAACTCTATAAAGATTTTTTATATTTTCATTAACATAGCACATAAATACAACTTACCTTTCCAGAATGGTGTACCATCTGTCCGTTTCACTGAAGCTTGCTTCGTTGTTAAGGTGGGGCAGATAGTCCTGCTTAACGATCCTGAACCCTGCGTTCTTAAAGACCTCATAGTAAGCGTTATATTCGGAAGGGGTGCGGTATATAACGTCATAAGTGGTTTTGAGCGCATCTGAGGGACATTCGTCAAGGGTAAGTCTGGTTTCAACAGCAACGGTTTCTGTCAGATACATTATGCAGTGCTCGTCGAGAAGGTCGATAAGTCCCGCTATGCAGTCTTTCAGATCAGCATCATTTATGTACATACAAACTCCGCCGATGACTACACGGTCAAATTTCCTTTGGAGCTTTTCGCTGCTTCGCCTGCACGCTTCCTGAAAAGAAACGTTTATGAAATCATAGTCGGCATTTTCAAAAGAACATCTCTGCTGAGCGATCTTTATCATTTCGCCCGAAAAGTCCGTTCCGAGATAATAGCCTGCCTCGGGGATAATGGATTCAGCCCATCTTCCTATTCCGCATCCGATATCCAGTACAGAAGAGCTTTTATTAACTTTGAGCTGAGGAAGGATAAAGGTCTTCTCAAAAGTGTTCCAATCTACTGCGTGCTGCGGGTCCTGATCTCCGAGAAGCACAGCTACATAAGGGCTGGACATATTGCCGATGTTCTTGGCTCTTTGGTCATAAAAGTTTTTGGTGTTGTCCGTGTCGATATCGTGCTTTTCTTCATATATTCTGTGGCTGCTCATTTGGCATAGTTCCTTTCGATTTTATGTAAGACAGTATTCTTTCGTAATCATCAAAATAATCTATCTCTGACCAGAATCTGCCATCTACATCTATAGTGTGAATGTCGGTATTGTCGGTGAAGGAATACAGTACATTTTCCCACCAGAGTGAGTGCTGACCGCTGTCCACAAGTGACCTCATTCTGTCAACGAAATCTGCACAGAAGGATTTTTTTATCTTGCAGATGCCCACGTATTCACAGGTCCTTTTCTCTAAAGGAAGATCCTTTCCGTACTCTATAATGCAGCCATTGCCTGTGGTAGCGAAAAAGTAGTCGCCAACCTCGGTTCTGGTTTTGTCTATTACCATTACAGAGTCGTAATTGCTGCTCAGTACAAGATCAAGAATCTCTCTTGAAAAGTAAACATCGGCATTGAGAATGATCGTGTCATCATTTATTTGCTCAGCGGCAAACCAAAGACTTGCTATGCTGTTTGTTATATCATAAAATGGGTTTACGTAGTATGTAACATCTAAGCCTTCAAGAGCAGCATATATGTGTTCTTTCTGATAACCTACACAAACGACGCATTCTATGCCTACACTTTGCAAAAGAACGACTGTTCTTCTGATAAGAGGTGTTCCGTCAATGGGCAGGGTGGATTTGGGGATGTTTTCGACCATTCTTGATATTCTTGTTCCACGGCCGGCAGCCAGTAAGATTGCTTTCAAGATCTATCACTCCAATTTTTTATTAAGTGTGCTTTAAGCTGTCATTTTAAGCAGAAGCATTATGTTATATTTTATTATACTACATCTATACATAAATAGTCAATATATAAGGAAGCAGATTTGTTATGACACACTAAAAAATTTTTTATCCAAGAAAATGGCTTTAATACGTGATTTTTCGTCCCTCAGAAAAATAATTTGAGAAAATTCGAAAAAAATTGCAAAAAACGCTTGACAAACCTGAAAGCATCTGCTATAATATAAAAGTCGCTGAGAGATACGACAGAAAACAACAAGAAAACCAGTATGGAGAAGTCGCCTAGCCCGGTTTATGGCGCACGACTGGAACTCGTGTATGCGTTAATAGCGCATCGAGGGTTCGAATCCCTCCTTCTCCGCCAATGGCTCCTGCAAGATCCTTGCAGGAGCTTTTGTTTTGTATGATATCCGCAGAACTGTTATGATAATAGTCCTGCGGATTTTTTTGCCTTTGTAAATTTTAATAAGAAATGTAATGTTTTGAAATTTATTGCCAAAAACGCTTGCAATCAAAACTGCACTGTGTTATAATATGAATAAAAACACAACTGTTGCTTTGATAAATGTGTATATTATGACGTAATAAACTGCGTAACTACAGCTTTTGCCTGATATATGCGTTGACAAACAACTAAAAATTATCAAGAGGCGATGTTATTGGAGTACATAGCACATAAGGCAGATGACGGCAGGGAGCAGTCAGTAAAAAATCATCTTGAAGATGTTGCGAAGCTGGCCGAAAAATATGCCGCAGGATTTCTCGGTTCAGCTGCTTATACAGGAGGGCTTACGCACGACATCGGAAAATATACGTTGGCTTTCCAGAAGCGGATAAACGGAAGCGGCATAAGGACAGAGCACGCCGTGCAGGGCGCAGTGGAATGCGGAAAGTTATTCGGCGGCAATATTCTCATCGCACTTCTGCAATACTGCATTGTGGGTCATCATTCGGGGCTTCCGGACGGCGGTGCAAGTGCGGACGGACCTGATTCACCCACTTTGCAGGGACGGCTCAGCCGTGCAAAAAAGCTTGAAAGCGGTGAGGCGTATAAAAATGAGATAACAATTTCCGCCCCTGATGATTCACAGATCATCGCCTGCATGAATGAGATTATGCACAGTTCCCTGAGTGACAAAGAGAAAAATCGTGAGTACATGGAGTTATATGCTTTTATGACCAGATATGTTTTCTCGTGCCTTACCGATGCGGATTTCATTGATACCGAGACTTTCTGCGATATGCAGGCAGAACGAGGCATGACAGGCGATTTTGAGGAGGCTCTCAGACGCCTTGACGCTCATATGTCAGGCTTTAAGGCGGATACCAAGGTCAGGACCGCCAGAAGAGAGCTGCAGCAGCAGGCGTATGAGCTGGCGCAAAACGGTTCATCTGTCGAGCTGCTGAATATGCCCACAGGCAGCGGAAAAACGCTGTGCAGTCTTAAAATTGCCCTTGAAAAGGCTGTTAAAGATGAGAAAAAACAAATCAAGCGCATTATATATGTAATACCTTACACAAGCATAATCGAGCAGACGGCAGAAGAATTTGAGAAAATTCTGGGTGACAGCGTTGAGATACTCCAGCACCATTCCAACTTTTCCTTTGACGTTGATAAGGACAACAAAAATGATAAATATGATGAAAATGATCTCACTGTCTTGAAAATGAAGCATACCGCCGAAAACTGGGACGCCAAGCTTATAATCACTACCAGCGTCCAGTTTTTTCAGTCATTGTATCATTATAAGGGCAGCAGACTGAGAAAGCTCCATAACCTGGCAGACAGCGTGATAATATTCGATGAGATACATCTGCTGCCGATAAAATATCTTCAGCCATGTATCCGTGCAGTGGGGTACATCACAAAGTATCTGAGAAGCACGGCTATATTTCTGTCAGCGACAATGCCCGATTATACGGGGCTTTTCGGCAGATACCTTGGAAACGATTTTACTCAGCTTATTACAGACAAGACCCATTTTGCGGATTTTAAAAAGTGTCAATATATAGACCTTGGCAAAACATCTTTTGAAAATGTGGTAATGAAGGCCTCCGAAAGTATGAGCAGCCTTATAATAGTAAACACAAGGGCAGAGGCTCAGCAGGTGTATAAAATGCTGAGCGGCGTAAAGTACCATCTTTCGACATATATGATACCCGAGCACCGTTCTGCGGTCATTAAAAAGATACGTCAGCACCTTAAAAATATTGCGGATAACGTGACCGATGAGAAGCTGACGGTAGTTTCCACATCGCTTGTTGAAGCAGGCGTTGACTTCGATTTTCAGACAGTTTTCCGAGAGCTTGCAGGGCTTGACAGCATTTTGCAGGCAGGCGGACGATGCAACCGTGAGGGCAGCCGCTCCGATGGCTGCGTTTATATTTTTGATGCAGATGATACACCCCATAAAAATGATGGTGATTTTGACACACGCAGGAATATAACTAAAAAACTGCTTGAAAAATTTAGCGACATTACAGCACCTGAGTGTATAGAAACTTATTTTTCCGGGCTTTTTGAAGATTATGATGAGCTGATCCAAAAGAACAGCATTGATGAATGCAGCACCGGTAAGAACCTTATGTCAATACCTTTCCGAAAATATGCCGAAAGTTTTCAGCTGATAAATGATGATGACAGCATTGCGGTAGTGGTCGAGTATGACGAAAATGCTTCCAAGCTTATCGCCAGACTGAGAGCGGGCGATATGAAGGTCAAGCGCAAGCTGCAGCATTACAGTGTCCCTGTCCCCAAAAAATATTTTAATGAGCTGATGAAAAGTGGACTTATAAGCGAGTGCAATGGCGTGTGCCTGCTTACAAACAAAAAATATTATACTGATGAAATAGGTCTTGACATAAATACTGATCTGGATGCACAGAACATTGTATGATAATAAACAGAGACCCTGCGGACTACGCAGCAGCCCGCAGGGTCTCCTCTCTACCGTTTGTGTAATAGAATGCTTATACATTTCTACTCACTGCACAAAGTACAGACTATGTTTATTATAATATAAATACACCAAAAAAGCAATGTATATTTATGTAAAATAACTATTGAATTTTGCGTATTGCTGTTATATAATTTAATCAAGGTCAGCGGCATAATAAAATGCTTATACGAGCTTAACACAAAAAGGAGTGATTTAATTGAGTTTCGGAATCAAAATAATAGTTGAAGGCGATTATGCCTGCTTTACCGATCCTGCTTCAAAGGTGGAGAGAGTGAGCTACAAAGTTCCCACGCCCGGAGCAGTGGAGGGTATTCTTAAATGCGTTTATTGGAAGCCTGCAATAAGCTATGTGGTTGATGAATTGGTCGTGTTCAACCCCATAACATATGTAAATATCCGCAGGAATGAGCTGAAAGAGAAGGTATCCTATCAGGCGGTAAAGCAGCAGATGAACGGCAGGGGAGACCCGATAATGTATGCCTCCGAACAAAGGACGCAAAGGTCGGCAATGGTGCTGAGGAACGTGAAATACGGCATATCGGCGCATTTTGAGCTGACGGGGCTTAAATCCGACCATGCGGACGAGGGCGAGGAGAAGCATTACAACATTCTTCTGCGCAGGCTGAGGAACGGTCAGTGCTTCAGGCAGCCGGTGCTTGGCAACAGGGAGTTTTCTGTCAGAAAGATAGAGCTTGTTGACAGCTTCGACTATTCTCAGGTATCGGATGAGCTTATGGGTGATGAGGATCTGGGCATCATGCTCTATAAGATGAATTTCAGGGACGGCGGCAAGCCGCTGAACGGTAACTGGGACAAGCCTGTTTTCAGTGATGCGGCTGATGCGGTTTACTATCACCCTCATATTGTGAATGGTGTTATTGATGTGAAGAAGTACAGGAAGGAGGGGCTTAAATGCTGATAAGGTCACTGTGCGATTATTACGATATTCAATCTGCACGTGGCGAAGCTGCCTCGGACATTATGTCCGAGCAGCCCGTCCACTGGATGGTAATGCTTACTCCCGACGGCAGGGTGGCCGACATTATAGATAAGCGTATTGAAGAATCCGTTCCTCAGAAGAACGGCAAGGTCAAGATCGTTAAGAAGCCTATAGTGGTTTCTCTGCCCAAAAGGACACAGAAAACGGGAATTGACGCAAATATTATCGAGCACAGACCGCTGTATATTTTCGGACTTAATTATGATGCAAAAATCGGTCTTACGCCCGATGACAAGACCGGTAAGGCAAGAAAATCCCATGAAGCATTTGTAAAGAAGAATCTTGAGTTTTTTGACGGCATTGACTCGGAGATCGCAAGAGCATATGTTAATTTTATAAAGAACTGGGTCCCCGAGAATGAAACGGAAAATGAGCAGCTGAAAAAGCTGGGCAAGGAATATCAGGGAAGCTACTATATTTTTGCTCTTGACGGCAGACCTGAATGCAAGCTCCATAAAGATAAAGCTGTGCTTGCCAAGTATGAAAAGCTTATGGCAAAGGCTGCGGCAGAGACTGCCGAAAGCGATGACGGCATTATGATGTGCCCCATAGAAGGTGAGAGGCTTCGTGCCGCAAGAATACACGACAAAATAAAGGGCATAAAGGGAGGCAACTCCGTAGGTGCAGTGCTTGTAAATTTCAACAGCTCAGCGTTTGAGTCATACGGCAAGAGCCAGTCAATGAACAGCGGCATTTCCGAAAAGGCGATGAAAAAATACACATCGTCTCTCAATAAGCTGCTTGCCGACCCCATGCACCATATATATTCCGATGATATGACAGTCGTTTTCTTTGCGATGAAGCATGATGATAAGGCTGAATGCGATTTGTTTAACGGCTACTTGAACAGCAGTAATGGAGTTACCGAAGATTCGACAAAAGCCGATGTCAAGGCTGTGTCGGAAAATATTTATTATAAGGGACAGACGGGAAATGCTCAGGCTCTTGACGACGATGTTGATAACGGAGTTGACTTTTTTGTTGCAGGCTTTACGCCAAACAGCTCACGCATCTGCCAGAAATTTATGGTAAGGAACAAATTCGGAAAAATAATTGACAACGTAAAGCAGCATCAGCAGGATATGGCTATTTGCGGTTCAAACGGCGAGATACCCTTGTGGAGAATAAACAAGGAGCTTGTCTCTCCCAATTCGGCGAATGCAATATCGCCCGCATTGCAGTCAGATATATTTCAGGCAATTCTCAACGGAACAAATTACCCATATACTCTGCTTGAAACTGTTGTGCGCAGGGTTTGCACCGACAGTGATACCGATAGCAATAATAAAATAAAAATAAATGAAGTCCGTGCAGGGCTTATCAAGGCATTTATAAACAGAAAAGCAAGAATTAACGGAGATAAGGAGGAGATCACCATGACACTTAATCCAGAAAACAAAAATCCAGCATATCTTTGCGGCAGGCTTTTTGCCGTGCTTGAAAAGATACAGCTGGAAGCTGCAGATGTAAAGCTCAACCGTACAATTAAGGACGCATATTTTTCATCGGCATCGTCAAGGCCTGCGCTTATTTTTCCAAGGCTTATTGACCTTTCAAAATTTCATTTGAGTAAGCTCAGCGAGGGAAGAGCAATATATTTTTCAAAACTTATCGACGAGATAATGGATAATATCGAAGATAATTTGCCGGCAAATCTTTCGCTTATTGATAAGGGCAATTTTCAGGTAGGTTATTTTCATCAGAATTCTTATTTTTTTACCAAAAAGGATAAAAATGAAGAACCCGAAACAGTAAATGAATAATAAAGGAGAATGAAAACTATGGAAGCTATCAAGAACCGCTATGAATTTGTAATGTATTTTGACGTAGAAAACGGCAATCCCAACGGCGACCCCGATGCGGGCAATACACCCAGGATCGACCCCGAAACCAATTTAGGCATCGTTACCGATGTTTGCATCAAGAGAAAGATAAGAAACTTTGTGGAGCTTACCATGAACGGTAAGGAAGGCTACAACATTCTTATCAAGGGTGACCGTTCCCTCAACTCCAAATTCACCGAAGCTTATGAAAAGCTTGGAATGCCTACAGGCAAGAACGCCGATAAGCCTGCCGATGCCGAAAAGAGGGCGCAGGAATATATCTGCAAGAATTACTATGATGTCAGAACATTCGGCGCAGTAATGAGCACAGGTGACAATCCCTGCGGAATAGTAAGGGGACCTGTTCAGATAAACTTTGCCCGCAGTATAGATCCCGTGCTTATTCAGGATATCACTATTACAAGACAGGCAAAGACGACTGAAGAGCGCCAGAACAAGTCAGGCAATTCTGAAATTGGCAGGAAGAGCATAATCCCATATGCTCTCTACCGTGCCGAGGGTTATGTTTCCGCAATGCTGGCGCAGAATGTGACACAGTTCAGCGAGGAGGACCTGGAGCTGCTCTGGACTGCCATTATCAATATGTTTGAAAACGACAGAAGTGCCGCAAGAGGAAAAATGTGCCTGAGAAAGCTTTATGTTTTCAAGCATGAAAGCGCTCTCGGTAATGCTCCCGCAGCTGTCCTTTTTGATAAGATAACCGCAGAAAGCAAGTGCGACGGAGCACCCAGAAAGTTTTCCGACTATGAGATAAGTGTTGACAGAACAATGCCCGCAGGCGTTGAGCTTATCGAGAAGATATGAGCGAAGAGCAGACCATAAACATCAGGGCAATACAGCATTATATGTATTGCCCGAGAAGGTTTGCTCTGCTTGAGCTTAACTGTGACTGGGCTGAAAATGCCTTTGTGGTAAAAGCAAACCTTATGCACGAAAACGTCCACGGCGGAGACCATAAGTTTTCCAATGACAGAATGCTTGTAAGAAGCTCTGTTGCGGTGTATAACGACGAGTACGATATTTTCGGCGTTACGGACTGCATGGAGTTTGTGAAAAGCAGGAACGGAGTGAGCATTGACGGAAGTGATGACAAGTACAAGGTGCGCATAGTGGAATACAAGCCGAAACCGCCTAAGGGAGCGGATTTTCATGACAGTGATGCCATACAGGTATTTGCTCAGAAGATATGCGCCGACAGTATGTGGAAATGCGACAGCGAAGCATATATCTATTACTCCGAAACAAGACGGCGTGTAAAGCTTCCATTTGATACGGAGTATGAAAAGTGGGATAAAATGCTTAAAGAATATCTTTTGGGAATGAAAAAGATACTTGCTGACGGCGTTATTCCCCAAAAGGCAAGAGGCGTAAAATGTTCGGGCTGTTCGCTGTACGATGTGTGCTTCCCGAAAACGGTGCACTATAATGTCCGAGATGAAATAATGAGCGGGATAAAGGGGGAGATGTCATAAGAAAGCTGCTTAATTCACTGTACGTGCTTGATGAAACGGCATATCTTTCACTTGATGGCGAGAATATCGTCTGCCGTACAGATGAAAGTGAAAAATTCAGGATACCTTTTTCAAATGTTGAGGATATCTATTGCTTCAGCTACCGTGGCTGTTCTCCTGCACTTATGGGCAAGTGTGTGGAATATAAGATACCGCTGAATTTCATCTCTCCGCAGGGTGAGTTCCTTGCAAGAGTAGAGGGCGAGGTCAAGGGCAATGTCTATCTGCGCAAGGCCCAGTTTGATATGTTTGCCGACCCGCCTGCACTGCTTATGCAGAACACAGTGGCAGCAAAGCTTGCAAACACCCGATATGTCATAAAGCGTTCGCTTAGGGATAATCCGCAGATAGATGATGACGGTGCAGTATCCCGCTGTATTTCATATCTTGAAAGCAGTATCGACAGCGCATATGAAACCGATGACAGAGATGCTCTCATGGGCATAGAGGGCAGTGCCGCCAAAGCATATTTTGATATTTTTGACAGGCTGATACTCAGGCAGAAGGAAGATTTTGTCATGACTTCCCGAACAAAGCGTCCGCCTCTTGACAGGGTAAATGCAATGCTGTCGTATCTTTATACCATAGCGACCTGTACATGCGCATCAGCATTGGCAGCGGTGGGACTTGACAGCTATGCGGGATTTTATCATGCTCTTCGTCCCGGACGCAACAGCCTTGCCTGTGATATGGTCGAGGAGATAAGATGTATAATCGAACGCCTGGTGCTGACAATGATAAATCTCAAAATGGTAAATGCAGATGATTTTGAAGTACAGCCCGGGGGAGCGGTCTATCTCAGTAAGGACGGCAAACGCAAGGTCATAACCCAGTGGCAGGAAAAGAAGCGCACCGTGATAGTTCACACATATCTAAAGGAAAAGATACCCGTGGGACTTATTCCCTATGCACAGAGCACTTTGCTCGCAAAGTATATACGAGGCGAGATAGATGAGTATCCGTGCTTTCTGATGAAATGAGGCGGTCATAATGATGACACTTGTGTGCTATGATGTCTGCACCGAGGACAGAGGCGGAAAAACAAGGCTCCGCAAGGTGGCAAAGGAATGCCGGAACTATGGGCAGCGTGTCCAGAATTCAGTTTTTGAGATCGACGTGGACTATGGCACTTTCCTTAAAGTCAAGGATAAACTCTTGAAGATAATCGACGAAAATAAAGACAGCCTGCGGATATATTATCTTGGCAACAACTGGGAGCGCCACATTGAGCATTTCGGCATCAAGGAGACATATAATCCCGAGGGTGTCCTGATAGTTTAGCGAACCCTCAATGTTCTGAAATTTCCGTGCACTTCGCAGAAAAAACACTGTGTAAATGCCAATATACAGCAAATAATTGATTGACATCTTTTGAACAGAGACACAATAGCCCCCCATGTAGTGCGTGTGACCCTTTTTATGTCTATATGTAGGGTCACACCCTCACGGGTGTGTGAGTTGAAATGACAAATCCTCCTAAATGCCTTATAATAAGGCTGGTCACACCCTCACGGGTGTGTGAGTTGAAATGTTGAGGGCAGAAACAAGGTCGCCGATGCCGAGTCACACCCTCACGGGTGTGTGAGTTGAAATGGCATAGGCAGCATAGTGACACAGCAGCTCTCTGCCGTCACACCCTCACGGGTGTGTGAGTTGAAATTGAAAGAAGCTATTGATGCCACCAAGGAAAAGCGTCACACCCTCACGGGTGTGTGAGTTGAAATAAAAATCTTGCCGTTGTAGTTCGCCCGGAGGCGTCACACCCTCACGGGTGTGTGAGTTGAAATTCCCCGTATGTTTCCGTTGTTCTGACCTGTACAGTCACACCCTCACGGGTGTGTGAGTTGAAATTTAACGTTGAATAGTCAAACGGCTGAGACAGCTGTCACACCCTCACGGGTGTGTGAGTTGAAATTCTCTCGGCGCTGAGAGAATGAACAAGGTCATTGAGTCACACCCTCACGGGTGTGTGAGTTGAAATGCAGAATGGACGAAAGAAAAGTTCCGTATGATGATGTCACACCCTCACGGGTGTGTGAGTTGAAATATACAATATGAAAAGGAGGGGGCAAAAAATGCCATAGTCACACCCTCACGGGTGTGTGAGTTGAAATATATGAACCCTCATAAACTGACTTAGGGACAAATGTCACACCCTCACGGGTGTGTGAGTTGAAATGATGAAATGGACGCTTCTATCCCAGAGGTTCTGGTCACACCCTCACGGGTGTGTGAGTTGAAATTCATTTCCAGCTCAGAAAATTCTATTGCTACTGTCACACCCTCACGGGTGTGTGAGTTGAAATCATAAAGCTCATCATAAGGGATTAGGTCTGCTTGTCACACCCTCACGGGTGTGTGAGTTGAAATCCTAAGAATGATTTTTAAAGATTTTAAATCTTCCGTCACACCCTCACGGGTGTGTGAGTTGAAATGTGGAAGTCCTCACCCGTAAGATATGTCATATAGTCACACCCTCACGGGTGTGTGAGTTGAAATCGATTATCATACAAATCAATAATATCCTGCAAATGTCACACCCTCACGGGTGTGTGAGTTGAAATGCTTTACCACCACATAAGGTTTTGTGCATTCCCGTCACACCCTCACGGGTGTGTGAGTTGAAATTTATCTCTGGTTTAATAACAAAAGCTCAGAATGAGTCACACCCTCACGGGTGTGTGAGTTGAAATTATATACTCAGCTACATAGGAAATAAAAGTTGAAGTCACACCCTCACGGGTGTGTGAGTTGAAATAGATTTAACAACCTTGCATTTCATAATTATTCCTGTCACACCCTCACGGGTGTGTGAGTTGAAATCCAGAAAATACCAAAATAAAAAAATACTTTGAAAGTCACACCCTCACGGGTGTGTGAGTTGAAATTGGATAAAATATATTCCAAACTTTTAGAAATTGAAGTCACACCCTCACGGGTGTGTGAGTTGAAATCAGAAACTAAAGTTGAATTTGCTCCTACAGCAGTCACACCCTCACGGGTGTGTGAGTTGAAATGTTACCGAACGTCCTCGCACGCTCAGAATCAAATGTGTCACACCCTCACGGGTGTGTGAGTTGAAATTATCCCAAAAATAGATATTGCTACACCAAAAAGGTCACACCCTCACGGGTGTGTGAGTTGAAATTTCTGCTGCTAACTCAAAAGAGTATTTTGACACTGGTCACACCCTCACGGGTGTGTGAGTTGAAATTTCCTTTTCGCAAAAATAATGTAAATTCACAATTGTCACACCCTCACGGGTGTGTGAGTTGAAATCATACATTTTTACAACCTGCTCTGTGGTTGTATGTCACACCCTCACGGGTGTGTGAGTTGAAATTTGGAGAAGATTGCCCACTTTGCGAAGATGATGTCACACCCTCACGGGTGTGTGAGTTGAAATTTCCAAAAGATTTTTATAAGATTCTAAAAGGCTGGTCACACCCTCACGGGTGTGTGAGTTGAAATTAACAATATTCCCTATCTTACAATTATATTTTTTAGTCACACCCTCACGGGTGTGTGAGTTGAAATTTTTCATCTTCTAACTTTTTCCTTAATCTTACAGTCACACCCTCACGGGTGTGTGAGTTGAAATTTCCTACCTTGTAACCTCTTTCCACTATACCATAGTCACACCCTCACGGGTGTGTGAGTTGAAATATAAGAGTTGAGATAATCAGTTTTCTTTCTTCCTGTCACACCCTCACGGGTGTGTGAGTTGAAATAGCAGCAGACAAACCAGAGAAAATTGCAATATTCGGTCACACCCTCACGGGTGTGTGAGTTGAAATAATTACTGACTTTACATCATTTTCCTCAGTTAGTGTCACACCCTCACGGGTGTGTGAGTTGAAATAAAATATCCTGAGGAATGGAGATTTTGTTATTCCAGTCACACCCTCACGGGTGTGTGAGTTGAAATTTCATCATCAAGAATAACTTGCTCTTTTCCTAAAGGTCACACCCTCACGGGTGTGTGAGTTGAAATTGCCAGTCTATTGTATTTATCTACTTCATAAAGTCACACCCTCACGGGTGTGTGAGTTGAAATCCTGGTGCCCTCTATGCTCATCATGCTACTTTAGTCACACCCTCACGGGTGTGTGAGTTGAAATCTAACATATTAGTCAGGGTAACCAACTGATTTATGTCACACCCTCACGGGTGTGTGAGTTGAAATCCCTTTCCCTTGCATACTGATTCTGAGTATCAAGTCACACCCTCACGGGTGTGTGAGTTGAAATCAACAAGAGCAGATTTTCTTTAGTTCCCCACTCAGTCACACCCTCACGGGTGTGTGAGTTGAAATTTTCTTGATGATGATATTTTAATAACCTCTGATGTCACACCCTCACGGGTGTGTGAGTTGAAATTGGTCTGCATTATCCTCAATTCCTTTAACAAAAGTCACACCCTCACGGGTGTGTGAGTTGAAATGGGTCTTTTATGATTAACAGTATCAGTATTGACCAGTCACACCCTCACGGGTGTGTGAGTTGAAATATTACTATAATATTGTAATATAATGATATCATTGGGTCACACCCTCACGGGTGTGTGAGTTGAAATAATGTGCTTTTTTGCTTTTGCTACACTGGGAAAACGTCACACCCTCACGGGTGTGTGAGTTGAAATATTTTCATCTTCTGGAAGTGGGTATTGATTTACTGTCACACCCTCACGGGTGTGTGAGTTGAAATTGCTGATTCAAAATTCTCTGCTGATTCAAAAAGCGTCACACCCTCACGGGTGTGTGAGTTGAAATACGATTGATGTAAATACCTGTGTCAGTCTCGACGTCACACCCTCACGGGTGTGTGAGTTGAAATAGGCATAATGCCCATAAGCGCAGCGTTTTCGCATAGTCACACCCTCACGGGTGTGTGAGTTGAAATGATGATGTTTGCAGGGGCACCGCTGCCGTTATCAGTCACACCCTCACGGGTGTGTGAGTTGAAATTGCACAGCCGCTGCAGACACAGACCCAGCAGACGTCACACCCTCACGGGTGTGTGAGTTGAAATCGTATGCAATAGCCTCGGAAGCGGCCTCGCCTAGTCACACCCTCACGGGTGTGTGAGTTGAAATTCAGATAGAGCTGTTGCAACAGGCGGGGCGCATTTGTCACACCCTCACGGGTGTGTGAGTTGAAATACAAACCCGCACGGCGGCGGCGGTTGGGCGATACGTCACACCCTCACGGGTGTGTGAGTTGAAATGGAAATTTATAATTGCATTTCCAAAATCTTTAAGGTCACACCCTCACGGGTGTGTGAGTTGAAATTAAATAATTTATCAGTTGACCTAAACTTCCAACCGTCACACCCTCACGGGTGTGTGAGTTGAAATTTCTGATATTTTACATTTCCACACATGATTAAGTCACACCCTCACGGGTGTGTGAGTTGAAATCAGAAACTAAAGTTGAATTTGCTCCTACAGCATCGTCACACCCTCACGGGTGTGTGAGTTGAAATGTTCATACAATTTCTTGTACTTATCACTCACAACTGTCACACCCTCACGGGTGTGTGAGTTGAAATTTGGCAACGCCTTTGATTTCAGCTCTTCTATCGTGTGTCACACCCTCACGGGTGTGTGAGTTGAAATAACATCTGTCCTATTTTTTCATCTGTCATTCCCAGAGTCACACCCTCACGGGTGTGTGAGTTGAAATGCACATTCAGATGCACCCTCAAAGCTGTGCGCCTGTGTCACACCCTCACGGGTGTGTGAGTTGAAATGACTATCTCCATCGCCGCATCAAGCTCAGCCTGATCGTCACACCCTCACGGGTGTGTGAGTTGAAATTACCACATAAAGGTTCTGCATCACCATCATAGGGTCACACCCTCACGGGTGTGTGAGTTGAAATTAATGTGGATATGGATTATCTCAGCGGTAAATCGTCACACCCTCACGGGTGTGTGAGTTGAAATCGCCTATGGCAAGAGTTCCCACAGCCACCCAAGGGTCACACCCTCACGGGTGTGTGAGTTGAAATCGCACGCCTGATGCCATAGAAATTTTATACAAAGCGTCACACCCTCACGGGTGTGTGAGTTGAAATTGCCGTGCCGCCTACAGTGAGGATAGCCTCACCGTCACACCCTCACGGGTGTGTGAGTTGAAATGCGGCGAAAATTTCGCAGTTATCGGGCAATCTGTCACACCCTCACGGGTGTGTGAGTTGAAATAAATAGTGCGCGGAAATAGGCTACACCCCTCAACGTCACACCCTCACGGGTGTGTGAGTTGAAATTGTATAAACATCTTCAAGTATTGGATTGGGTTGCGTCACACCCTCACGGGTGTGTGAGTTGAAATGCTTCTGACCTTGTAGAGAAGCAGAATGTAGTGTCACACCCTCACGGGTGTGTGAGTTGAAATGGCAGTGATAATGCTGATGATGCGACGGGCACTGTCACACCCTCACGGGTGTGTGAGTTGAAATCCTGTGCTGATTGTTGATTTTGATTTCACGGGACGTCACACCCTCACGGGTGTGTGAGTTGAAATTTTTTATTGCTTGAAAAAGTTTGTATATCTATTGTCACACCCTCACGGGTGTGTGAGTTGAAATAAAAAATCATGTCAAAATTTGTGCAAAATTTTTGTGTCACACCCTCACGGGTGTGTGAGTTGAAATTTTGTTAATGTCATAAAATGGATAAGGGAAGTTAAGTCACACCCTCACGGGTGTGTGAGTTGAAATGACAAATTATTATTTGTTGTGATACCGTCTGTTGTCACACCCTCACGGGTGTGTGAGTTGAAATTTTGCAAATTTGTTTTTGCAAAAATGTCTTGACGTCACACCCTCACGGGTGTGTGAGTTGAAATGTTTTACGATGATCCATATGTCACAAGAATGTTAGTCACACCCTCACGGGTGTGTGAGTTGAAATGTTTTCTGATATCTATATCGGTGACTATTTCAGTCACACCCTCACGGGTGTGTGAGTTGAAATATCAAGGAAGCTGATGAGCTGTGGGAAGAGACCAGTCACACCCTCACGGGTGTGTGAGTTGAAATATGGGAATACTGCCCTCGGGTGTGCAGAAAATCCGTCACACCCTCACGGGTGTGTGAGTTGAAATTGCTTTGCCGAAATAAGGAAGCAAGTGCTTTTTGTCACACCCTCACGGGTGTGTGAGTTGAAATGGGCAAGGAGTTAATATGCCGCAAACCTATTCAGTCACACCCTCACGGGTGTGTGAGTTGAAATCAAAATCCCCCACAAAATGCACGTCAAAAATCGTCACACCCTCACGGGTGTGTGAGTTGAAATATCAAAATTTATACGCCGTATAGATTCATACAAGTCACACCCTCACGGGTGTGTGAGTTGAAATTTGCAAAATATTTGGGTATCATAAATATTGAAAGTCACACCCTCACGGGTGTGTGAGTTGAAATCTCGGTCGCCAGATAGGGGTTGACGGTTTTGGTGTCACACCCTCACGGGTGTGTGAGTTGAAATTAAATGGGTTATAATGTAATTGCTAGGAATACCGTCACACCCTCACGGGTGTGTGAGTTGAAATCTTTCCTCGTTTTTTCCTGCGCTGAGAATACCGTCACACCCTCACGGGTGTGTGAGTTGAAATGAAAGTAAAGTTCTTGTTCTCGAGAGCGCACACATGTCACACCCTCACGGGTGTGTGAGTTGAAATGAACACGATATACAGCAGTTGCAGGAGAATTTGGTCACACCCTCACGGGTGTGTGAGTTGAAATTTCCTTGTACGTCCAACGCCCTTTTCTCACATGTCACACCCTCACGGGTGTGTGAGTTGAAATACTTATATACTTTGTGATGTAATGACTGACTTTGTCACACCCTCACGGGTGTGTGAGTTGAAATTAAATGATGAGCAATATATGTGTTTTATGATGGGGTCACACCCTCACGGGTGTGTGAGTTGAAATCTCAGTTAAAGGATAAACATTTTTCAAGCCGTCAAACGTGTCACACCCTCACGGGTGTGTGAGTTGAAATCTCAGGTGTTTACACGTATTTCCAAGCCCATCAGTCACACCCTCACGGGTGTGTGAGTTGAAATACTGCTGTCCGAAAAATATTTCCTGAACAGTCTTGTCACACCCTCACGGGTGTGTGAGTTGAAATAATCACGATATCGTCGTATTTGTATATTCCGATGTAGTCACACCCTCACGGGTGTGTGAGTTGAAATTCGGTCGCCGTAATTCATTCTGCGTTCCTCAGCCTGTCACACCCTCACGGGTGTGTGAGTTGAAATCGCATACATCGCATTCGGCTGTAGTGTAATTTCGTCACACCCTCACGGGTGTGTGAGTTGAAATCGCTACTATGGTTGAGAAGTTTCTGCACCCTCTGTCACACCCTCACGGGTGTGTGAGTTGAAATAGAAGATTATGGGAGCCGATGGGCGGAAACCTATGGTCACACCCTCACGGGTGTGTGAGTTGAAATTCCTGCCGCTTCTGCTCCTGCCGATATTCTTCAACGTCACACCCTCACGGGTGTGTGAGTTGAAATGTGCAGAGGTATGCCGAATGGGTGCTATTACTTTCTGTCACACCCTCACAGGTGTGTGAGTTGAAATTAACGTCTGTTCTATAATCCCCATAGCTCAGACTGTCACACCCTCACGGGTGTGTGAGTTGAAATATCATATCCACAGTCATCGCAAGGAAAAGCTTCTGTCACACCCTCACGGGTATGTACTGAAAATTATGACAATTTCCAGATAGCTGATTTGCACCCATTACGCCCAAAATACAAAGCTAAAGCCAATCACAATCATATCTTAATAAATAAAAACAGCGCAGAAACCCTCGCTTCTGCGCCGAACATTATTCCCTAAAAATATTAAGCAAAGCCGAAAACAGCAAATAATAAATACAGTCTGAAAGAATCGTGCAGATAATACCCGCAGCTATCATTTTAGCTGTGCCGAACAGCGGCTCTTTGATGTGACTTACCTGCGGAGCCTTGCTCTTGGCGAACAACAGGGCAGTCGCCGCAATATGCGCCGCAATGCCGATAATCAGCAGCCAAACAGCATCGTATCTGAAAATAGAATACAGAAAAATGCAGCCTACCATAAACACAATGTTGATGATAAGATGTATGCCTGCGGAAATGTCACGCCTTGTTATTTTGCTGCAAAGAAGATTCGATGGAAAGGTTATGACCGCCGCCAAGACCACCAGCAGCAGATTGCTTCCTACAAGTGATGCAAAGAAAAGCGAGTAGAATTCCATTGGAAAGATATTCCACAGTATCAGCCACAGCACTACAGCGGCTGCGGAGCATATTGCGGCGATTTTTTTGCGCTTAGGCGTGAAAAATGGCTCTCGGATTGTTTTGGCTTTTTCGGACATGGCTTTATGTGCGGTCAGACAGACTGACCCACGCTCCTTTCAAATAAAATAAACAGCTTTTCATGCGTTTCCCATAAATATGTATTACAATGATTATACGATTTTCACACTCTTTTGTCAAGCGGATAAAATGGCCCTGTACCGTATGAGAACCGTCCCTGCCTTGACATTCGCAGATAAAAGTGGTAAGATATATCCATATTATATATGTATGAAAGGGTGTTCATATGGATTTTTCAAAGCTGAATTTCGGCGTGGACGGCGACAGCATCACAGCAGGGGAGCAGTGGTCGTATCACGTATATAAAGAGCTGGGAATGGCTTCCCATCACAATGTTGCCGTAGGCAGCTCCGTTTGGTACAAGTGCACTATCGCGTACAGCGGCGGAAGCGTTACCACTCAGGATTATACTTCTCCCGATTTTGCTGGCATCAGCGACGGCTGGGAGGAAACTGACGACCCTGTTGAGCTTCAGAAGAGAGCCAACAACTGCGCTGTCGTTCATACCCAGCGCTTTATTGAAGAGGTAAAGAGCGGAAAGGCTCCCGTGCCCGATGTGTTCGCTTTTGCAATGGGCACAAATGATGCTGAGGACTGCCTCGGCTGCCCCGATAAGGCTCTGGAGGGCAAGACCCTTGAAGGCAATGAAAGCGTTGACCTTTTCACCGAGGCAGGCGCAGCAAGATGGTGCATACAGCGCATTATGGAGGAGTTCCCACTCTGCCGTGTGTTCGTGCTCACACCTATCCAGACCGCAACACCCGAGCATAACAAAAAGATCGAAAAGACTATCGAGGTGCTCCGCAAGGTAGCGGGCGGAATGAGCGCACAGGTCATCGACTGCTTCCACAACAGCGGTATCTGCGAGAAGTTCGAGGTGATCGGCGGCACAGGAAAATATCTCCGTGACGGACTTCACCCCGATGTTCCCGGTCAGACCCTCGAGGGAATGTATGCCGCCAAGGAGATACGCAACAATATGTTCAACTGATGTGAATGTCAGGGATTTGTTCTGATGTTGTAGAACTCTCTTTCACGCATGGCGTAAATGGCGTTTCTGCGGCGTTCTCTGCGCTTCTGTGCAGCTTTTTCCTCAGCTTTTGCGGAAGCTCTTGCAAGTCCTGCGGAGAAGATGAGCACGCCCATGAAAGCACCGTAAAGCGCAATAAAATATGTCATTGCAGTGGGGTCGCTGGCGGCTGACAGTCTGGTGAACCTTATTGTCACAAGTGCGTCGGCGGCAACGCAGAGGGCTGCGGCAGCGGGATATTCTCTGATTATTGACATTATTTTTTTCATATTATCATATCCTCTCTTTGATTTGAATAAGCTTTTCTGCTGTTCATCATATTTACATTATAGCACACGATCTGGTCGGAAAATCGGACAGCAAATCAGACATTTTGACATCGGATATATAGAATGTACTATGAAAACGATTGAGAAAGTTAGCTTTGCTGTTCAAATGTTAAAAATATGATAAATCGCAAAAATCCTATTGGCAATACCGAAAAAATGTGGTATAATGAGTTGAATGTGAAAATTCAGGCGGGCATTCAGCCACGCCGTTTTCAGACAAAATAAATTATGAGGTGATCACAATGAACGAAATGGAACTTTACTCACTCTGGTGCGAAAAGGCTGTTGATGACCCTGACCTTCAGACTGAACTTAAGTCTATCGCAGGTGACAGCGACGCTATCAAGGACAGATTTTACCGTGATCTGGAATTCGGTACAGGCGGTCTCCGTGGTGTTATCGGTGCAGGTTCATACAGAATGAACGTTTATACAGTAAGAAGAGCAACTCAGGGTCTTGCAGACTATGTTAACAAGGCTTTCGCATCTCCCTCTGTTGCAATTTCCTACGACAGCCGTATCAAGTCCGGCGTTTTCGCTAAGGAAGCAGCATCAGTTCTGGCTGCAAACGGCATCAAGGTACATATCTATACCGAGCTTATGCCCACTCCCATGCTTTCCTATGCAGTAAGAAACCTGAAGTGCAGCGCAGGTATCATGATCACAGCTTCCCATAACCCTGCCAAGTACAACGGCTACAAGGTTTACGGTTCCGACGGCTGCCAGCTCACACTTGATGCAGCTGAGATCGTGCTCAAGAATATCGAAAGCGTTCCCATGTTTGACGGTGCAAAGACCATCTCCTATGATGACGGCGTTGCAGACGGCAGAATAAACTACATTCCTCAGTCCGTTATCGACAGCTATCTTGACGAGGTATCCAAGCAGGGTATCCACACCGATCTGGTTAAGTCCAGCGGACTCAAGGTAGTTTACACTCCTCTTAACGGCACAGGAAACAAGCCTGTAAGAGCTATCCTCAAGAAGATAGGCGTTGAGGACGTTACCGTAGTTCCCGAGCAGGAATATCCCGACGGAAACTTCCCCACCTGCCCCTTCCCCAACCCCGAGATCAAGGAAGCACTTGCAAAGGGTCTGGAGCTTTGCAACGTTGTAAAGCCTGACCTTCTCCTCGCAACCGACCCCGACTGCGACAGAGTTGGCATCGCAGTTCCTTCCGACAACGGCTATGAGCTGTTCACCGGTAACGAAGTAGGCGCAATGCTTCTCGAATACATCTGCTCCGAGAGAACAAAGATGGGCACAATGCCTGCCGATCCCGTTGCAGTAAAGACCATCGTTACAACCGATATCGCAGCTAAGATCGCTAAGGAATACGGCGTTAAGCTTATCGAAGTTCTTACAGGCTTCAAGTTCATCGGCGAGCAGATCGGCTTCCTGGAGGATAAGGGTCAGGAAGACAGATACATCTTCGGCTTCGAGGAGAGCTACGGCTACCTGGCAGGCTCCTATGTAAGAGACAAGGACGCTGTTGTTGCTTCCATGCTCATCTGCGAAATGGCTGCATTCTACCGCACCAAGGGCATTTCCCTCATTCAGGCAAGAGAGAATATGTACAAGAAGTACGGAGTATATGTTCACAGCCAGTCCTCTTTCGTTTGCGAGGGTGTGACCGGTATGGAGAGAATGAAAGAGATCATGTCCGACCTCAGAACCAACACTCCCAAGACTATCGGCGGTCTTACCGTAACACGCTTCGAGGATTACCTTGCAAGCACCTCTGTTGATACCGCAACAGGCGCAAAGACAATGCTTACACTTCCCAAGTCCGATGTGCTCACATTCAAGCTCACCGACGGCGCAAGCGTTATCATTCGTCCCTCCGGCACAGAGCCTAAGATCAAGGCTTACTACACCACCACAGGCACTACCAAGGCAGAAGCTGCTGCTCTTGAAAAGACCATTTCCGATGATTTTGCAAAGATCCTCGGTTTCTGATTGACACAATAACTGACAGATATACAAACACCGTCGGCAGGCAATGTCGGCGGGGTTATTTTTTATGTTCGGAGATGATCTGTTGAAAAAAGATCCGGCAAAAAGAGCAGTTATCTATGTTATGGGACTGTTTATAATGACATTGGGTGTATCCATATCCGTAAAATCCAATCTTGGCGTATCTCCCGTAAGCTCAATACCATACACAATGACCTGCGTGTGGGGGATAGAGATGGGCAGAGCCACCATAATATTTCACATTGCACTGGTGCTGCTGCAGATAGCAGTGCTGCGCAGAAAATTCAAGCCCATAAATCTTCTTCAGGTACCGGTGGGAGTAATGTTCGGCACATTCACCACGTTCTGCAATCACCTGATGACCTTTCTTCCCACCCCTGAGAATATCGTGATCCGTCTGAGCATGATGCTGGTCAGCACCCTGCTCATAGCGACTGGGATTTTCTTCTATGTTCCTGCAAATATAATGCCGCTGGCAGGCGAGGGCGCAATGCTCGCCATATCCCAGGCATCGGGCATAGAATTTTCCACCGTAAAGGTGATATTTGATATATCAATGGTCATCATATCCTTTGCGGTCTGCATGATATTTATTGGCAGCCTGGGAAGCGTAGGCGCAGGAACCATAATCGCCGCAGTGCTTGTGGGACTTGAACTGAAGCTTATAACAAAGCTTTTCGGCAGATACCGTGACAAGCTTCTGCCGCAGAGCTGATAATACATATGCGCAAACAAAAAGCTCCCCCGAGAAATTTTCTCGGGGGAGCTTTGGATTATTATGTCATCAGCTGTCCTTTTCAGGTGCGATAGTCGTAAGCGAAAGCTTCTCGCCGTCGCTGTCAACCTTGATAGTAGTAAAGGGGTCAAGGTCGTTTGCGATCATAGTGCGGGCGATAAGAGTTTCAAGCTTGCTCTGGATATATCTCTTAAGGGGACGTGCGCCGTAAATGGGGTCATAGCCCTCCTTAGCGATAAATTCCTTAGCTTCGTCAGTGACTTCAAGCTCAAGCTGCTTGTCCTCCAGACGCTTTCTCAGACCGTCCAGCATAAGGTCGATGATAGGATATATCTCCTTCTTGGAAAGGGGCTTGTAGAATACTATCTCGTCCAGACGGTTCAGGAACTCGGGACGGAAGTGAGTTTTCAGAAGCTTATCAACCTGAGCTCTTGCCTCGGGAGTTATCTCGTTGTTCTCGTCAATACCTTCAAGGATATACTCGGAGCCAAGGTTGGAGGTCAGTATGATTATGGTGTTCTTGAAATCTACCGTTCTGCCCTGAGAGTCGGTGATACGGCCGTCATCAAGTACCTGGAGCAGAATGTTGAATACATCGGGGTGAGCCTTCTCGACCTCATCGAAGAGGACTACGGAGTAAGGCTTGCGGCGAACAGCCTCAGTCAGCTGACCGCCCTCCTCATAACCAACATATCCCGGAGGCGCTCCGATAAGACGGCTCACGGAGTGTTTCTCCATGTACTCGGTCATGTCGATACGGACAATGTTCTTTTCATCGTCAAACAGTGCCTGTGCCAGAGCCTTTGCAAGCTCGGTCTTACCAACACCTGTAGGACCCATGAAGAGGAAGGAACCGATAGGACGGTTGGGGTCCTGTATTCCCGCTCTTGAACGGAGTATTGCCTCGCTGACCTTTTGAACAGCCTCGTCCTGACCGATAACTCTCTTGTGGAGAACCTCGTCCAGATGCAGCAGCTTCTCACGCTCGCCCTCCATAAGCTTGGATACGGGTATGCCTGTCCATCTGCCAACGATCTTGGCGATCTCTTCATCTGTTACCTTGTCACGGAGCAGAGTATGCTTCTCATAGTCATCAGCAGCAGCCTCAGCCTCTTCCAGCTCTTTTTTCAGAGCAGGGAGCTTGCCGTACTTCAGCTCAGCAGCCTTGTTAAGGTCGTAGCTGCGCTCAGCTTTGGCAATGTCGGCGTTGGTGTGCTCAATGTCCTCACGGAGCTTCTGGAGACGGGATATGGAGTTCTTTTCGTTCTCCCAGCGTGTTTTCATGGAGTTAAATTCATCACGCAGCTCGGAAAGCTCTTTTCTTACCTCTGCCAGCTTCTCCTGAGATATCTTGTCCTCTTCCTTTTTGAGGGCAGTCTCGGCGATCTCCTTCTGCATGATCTTTCTTGCGATATCATCAAGCTCGGTAGGCATGGAGTTCATTTCCGTGCGGATGGTAGCGCAGGCTTCATCAACAAGGTCGATAGCCTTATCGGGGAGAAATCTGTCAGTAATGTAACGGTTTGAAAGAACAGCGGCGGTGATAAGTGCGCTGTCCTGAATTTTTACGCCGTGGAACACCTCGTAACGCTCTTTAAGTCCACGGAGGATAGAAATGGTATCCTCAACGGTAGGCTCATCAACACGCACGGGCTGGAAACGTCTTTCAAGCGCAGGATCCTTTTCGATGTACTGACGGTACTCGTTAAGAGTGGTCGCACCGATGCAGTGAAGCTCGCCTCTTGCAAGCATAGGCTTTAAGAGGTTGCCTGCGTCCATAGCGCCGTCGGTCTTGCCGGCGCCGACAATGGTGTGCAGCTCATCAATGAAGAGGATTATCTTGCCTTCGGACTTTTTAACTTCGTTCAGAACGGCTTTCAGACGCTCCTCAAATTCGCCCCTGAACTTAGCGCCCGAAATAAGAGCACCCATATCAAGGGAGAAGAGCTTTCTGTCCTTTAAGTTGTCGGGAACATCTCCACGGACGATACGCTGTGCCAGACCCTCTGCAATGGCAGTTTTACCGACACCGGGTTCACCGATAAGAACGGGGTTGTTCTTGGACTTACGGGACAGGATACGGATAGTGTTTCTTATCTCGCTGTCACGGCCGATAACAGGGTCAAGCTTGTTCTGACGGGCAAGCTCCACAAGGTCCTGACCGTATTTTTTCAGAACATCATAGGTGTCCTCGGGAGTATCGGTGGTAACACGCTGGTTGCCTCTTACCTCCTGAAGAGCCTTCAGGAAGCTGTCCTTGTCAATGGCAAAGTCTTTGAATATCTGTTTGATGTCCTTGTCAGCGTTGTCAAAGTAGGAGAGCATAACGTGCTCTACGGATACAAATTCATCGCCCATGTTCTTGGCAATGGCTTCGGAGGCATTGAGCAGTCTGTCAAGGGACTGGGAGATATAAACGGTGTTCATATCACGTCCGCTGCCCGTTACCTTGGGTATATTTGCCATAACACGCTCAAGGCTGCCTGCAATAACGGTTGCGTCCTTGCCCAGCTTTTTCATCAGCTGAGGGATAAGACCGTTTTCCTGAGTCATCAGCGCATAAAGCAGATGAGGCTGGTCAACGTTGGTGTTCTGGTACTCAATAGCGGTATCCTGTGCAGCCTGAATGGCTTCTATAGTCTTTTTGGTAAGTTTCTGCATATTCATAAAATTCATCTTCCTTTCAGACGGTGAGTTATATTTTCAAGTGGGGGAGTGCTTCGGTCAGCTACCTGTTGCGGCTCATGACCTCATAAAGGATATTCATATGTGACCGCTCCTTTGTACGGATATTTTGCGGGAAATTTGTATTTTAACGCCGAAAATTTCGGCACCAAAATGCTTGACAATCAAATGAAAATGTGCTATAGTTTATTTTGTAGCTTTTTTGATGAAAGGATGTGTCGTGATGCCCACCGATAAAAACGGATTTAAAACTATTGCCGAAAACCGAAAGGCAAGGCACGATTACTTTGTCATCGAAAGCTATGAAGCCGGTATTGAACTTGTGGGAACTGAGGTCAAGGCCATCCGCCAGGGCGGCGTTAATCTCAAGGACTCATGGTGTACTATTGAAGACGGCGAGCTGTGGGTGAAGGGAATGCACATATCTCCCTACGAACACGGCAACATTTTCAATCGTGACCCCATGCGTGTCAGAAGGCTGCTGCTCCATAAGAAGGAGATCAACAAGCTTTTCGGTACTATCAAGCAGGATGGGCTTACTCTCATTCCTATCTCTCTTTACTTCAAGGGTTCAAGGGTCAAGATGCAGGTCGGTCTTTGCAAGGGCAAGAAGCTTCACGATAAGCGTGATGCAATGGCTGCCGAGGCTGCCAAGCGTGATATTGACAGAGCCATCAAGGAGAGAAACAGGTAAAACGTTCGCTTCATAACCTGGGGATGTAAAGGTTTCGACGGGGATTGTGAAGCATGATAAGCGAGCAGAGGACTGTGCTGATCTCTATAACCCGCACACGTTTTAAAATTAGACGACAACGATAATTTTGCTTTAGCAGCTGCGTAAGCGCTGCTCGTCTGCCCGGAAAGTACCGTGGTTCCGGCTCAGGCGTCGATTAACGGTGAACGTCATTCGGGAGTGCCTGCGCCCGTCTGATGTATCGCAGGCTACTGAGTTCAGCTGTGTGTCTGTTCACGGCTGAACGAGGGAATGTAAATAACAGACTACGCTCGTAGAAAGTCGTGTGGATCGGTTTTCGGACACGGGTTCGATTCCCGTCATCTCCACCAGATATCCGTCTGTAAGGATTTCCTTGCAGGCGGTTTTCTTTTTTTCTGACTTTTTACAAGTATCAGTATAACTGCTTATTGTGACAATATAATGTTAGAGCTGTGACAAATAAGTAAATTTTAGCACTCTGTGTGCGAGAGTGCTAAAATCCTGCTTTCCCTCTTTTATGAGTTTATTTTACCATATTATATGTACAGATGTCTATAGATTTCGGAAGTTTTAATTTGATTTTAATGAAATAAAATTCCCCTTACTGATATGGTTGATACATAGATCAGTAAGGGGGGATATGTATGTGTTTATTGTGGATAGGGGAGACGGCTGTGGAAAGCTACCATTTATATTTACAGTCATCACACTCATAGCTTTTGCCGAAGCTGCTGCTGAAAACGCCGGCTAACAAGAAGCCGGCTGCTCTTTTGCCGGTTGAAATTGGGTGGACATTTGTACTTCCGCAGGTAGGACACCTGGGAACAGACGTACCCTTTTTCTGCTCGGCGATTTGACTGCGCTGTAATTCTAAATGGCGCATTTCGATGGCGTGTTCGTCTCTCAGGCGGCGCTTGTAGAGCTTTTCGGAGAACTCAGGGTTTCCGTAGAGAGCGTCGGCGTTAGCAAGACCGTCTGCATCTTTTTTGCTCGACCAGCTATCATCGTCCGGAGCTTCGAATGTATAAGTGATCAAATGTTCATAACGACAGTAGATACATTTTTCATAATGGCTTAAAGAATGGTATTTTAAGCATCTTGGACATATTTTATATTCGGCTTTAAACATTTCCATATTATCCCCTCCTATTATAAATCATAACACCGAAGAGACTTTTTGTCAACACTTTAAGTAAAATAATTTCTCACAATTATTTTACTATGATAACAGATTGAATATATTCCAGCCTGCTTCGGTTATTAAGCAAATAAAAGAGCGATGGGAAAATAAAGATAATGATTTTAATATTATTCTCGACGAGGAGAAAATTAAAAAAAGTCTTGACGAAGCTAAAAAGGACATAAAAGACTTTTCTTCTAAGTCATATAAATACTGGAAGAGCATTGCCGAAGGCACAAACGAAGCAAAAGACACTATGGACGCTTATCTTGCAACATGCGTTGCCGGCAACGGGGCAGTTTCCGAAGAAGGATATCAAAAATATATTGGCTCTACCTATATTGATTATGCTCAGAACAATACCAATATTCAAAAGATATTTGACCGCTATATTGAGCTTAAGGGTAAAATAGACGATGCACAGGCAGTTCTGAAAGAATCAGAAAATAATCTGGGACTGTTTAAGCCGTCTCTCGATAACAATGCTTACGAACAGGCTAAGAAGGCTGTAGAAGATAATAAAAAAACCGTTGAGAGTGCCCAGAAAGCATATCGTGAGTTCGATAATTCTATACGGACCGTAAATACCGGCATAGCAGATTTTGCACAAAAGCAAACACTCGGTGCCAAGTCCGGTAAAATCTACGAACATCAGGCTCGTGCTACCGCTGCCGCCAAAACAGTAGAGGCAGCGGCTATGACAGCTGCAAATATTGCTCTGTCGTTTGGAATCAGTTTGATTGTTCAGGCGGCTGCCCTTTCACCAATCTCCACCTGCCGCATAATATAAAAAAGCGGAAAATCACAGGAGCAGCGGCCCTGTGATACTCCGCCGAATACATTACCGAAAGGAGAGGGAAGATGAACGAAAACGACAAATGCAGCACCGACGGTCTGACCATACCCCGGGGACGTTTTCCTCAGGATACACCTCTTGCCATGGCATATGTGCCCTATCAGGAGTGGGAGGACACCTACGCCGAGAATGTAGCTCTGGCAAAGGGCACCATATTCCCGTCGCTTGATATGCCTTTTCTTGGAAAGGAGGGTGCAGCACAGTATGGAAAATAAACGCCGTCAGCTTATGTATGCCATTCAGATGTATGATTTTTATCTGTATGAGCTGCAGCTTTATCTTGACACTCACCCGACCTGCCGAAACGGACTTTTTGCGTTCAGACGATACAAGGAACTGCGTGAAAAGGCAGTGCAGTCCTATAATGAGCTGTTCGGTCCTCTGACACCTATACAGTCAGGCTGCGAAAATGTCTTTGAATGGGCAAAGGGCCCCTGGCCGTGGGAAAAGGAGGCTAACTGATATGTGGATATATGAAAAAAAGCTCCAGTATCCCGTTAACATCAAAAATCCGAATCCTGCTCTGGCTAAAATGATAATTTCACAGCTTGGCGGTCCCGACGGTGAGCTTGCCGCCTCTCTCAGATATCTGAACCAGAGATATACAGCTCCGTATGCGCAGGTAAAGGGAATCCTGACAGACGTGGGCACGGAAGAACTTGCCCATGTAGAAATGATATCAGCCATAGTATATCAGCTCACGAAAAATCTTACTCCCGAGCAGATAAAAGCAGGCGGGCTTGACGCATATTATGTTGACCATACGCTGGGCATCTATCCGTCATCGGCAGCAGGCGTTCCGTTCACCGCAGCGTACTTCCAGTCAAAGGGCGATATTCTCACCGACCTCCATGAAAACATGGCTGCAGAACAGAAAGCGAGAACCACATACGATAATATCCTGCGTTTTGCAGATGATCCCGATGTCCGTGACCCCATAAAGTTCCTGAGACAGCGTGAGATCGTACACTTCCAGAGGTTTGGTGAAGCTCTCCGCATAAGTCAGGATAACCTCAACTCCAGAAACTTCTACGCATTCAACCCTGAATTTGATGTCCGCTGAGAAGCGGACGAAAAAAACGTCGGATACACATTTGTGTGTCCGACGTTTTGCATTATCAAACTATAAGCAGTATCGCAGCCATTACAGCGTATGTGGAAAGAAAGTACAGAACGATAAATGTAACCAGCAGCGCCGCTGAGGTTCCGCCTGCGCTTTTGAGAGCTTCCGATACGTTTATGCCGCTTGCTGCTGCGCTTTTCTTTATCTTGCTTCCCTTGGAGATAACGTTTTTGTAGTAGAAGTAATTTGAAAGCGTTGCAAAGATGAATATGACTACCCAGCTCACCAGCGAAGATATGTTGTACAGCATATTGAAGCTTCCGCCGGTGACACTGAACTCGGCAACCTTGGTAAGCGCCGCTTCAAACGAGGGATACATATTAACAAGTGCGTCCTTGAAGCCGTATTCCGTGAGCATTATCTTCATGCCCATAAGCGATGAGGGAATGGATATGATGGACTTTATCAGCAGCACCAGAAACGCCAGCAAAGGCATCTTTCTGTAAGCAAAGTAAAATTCGGGGAAAAGCATTGCGGGAATATTGAAGCTCAGCTTGAATTTTGTGGCTTTCATCACCCTGAACTTGGGAAGATAGAACCTTGTGTTGCTGCCTATAAAATCCGCAATGTCCTTGGTGGTCATGTCCTCGTCGTACTTTTCATCGGGACTGAATCCGCAGAGAGGATCGCTGTAGTTGAGCATATACGGATACATGGTCTCCATAGCGTTCTGCTCGGCGTTGTTGAAAAAGGTATCGCCGTTTGAAAAGCTTTCCTGTTCTTCACCATCCGCTTTGTCTTTCTGCGAAAGGTAATATGGAGTGGGAGTGCCGCACTTGTCACAGAAAAGCTGGTCATTTCGCAGAGTATTGCCACAGACTGAGCATTTAAGCCCCTCCGCCTGCTCTTTTTCCTCGACCTCTGCTTTCCAGCTCATGTGCTTGCTGTGCAACTCGTCATTTATACATCTGCCCTCTTTTTTGTAGCAGTCCCTGTGATAGGGAGTGCCGCATTCGGGGCATACCACGATATCGTCATCATCGGTAAATTTTTTACCGCAGGACTTGCATTCATATCCTGTATAGTTAAACAAACTATACTCCTCCGATCTGCCATTGGCTGGGTTTGTTCCTTATAGTATATCACATTTTTTTCCAAAAAACAAGACGATTTCATACTTTCATCTTTTTAACACAAAGATATCATTTTTTGTGTTAAAAAATTACACATTGACGGTATATTATAAAATGTGGAGAATTGTAATAAGTATTCTTCGGAAAGAATGATGAAATATGAAGTCGGGAAAAATCGTAAAAAAGGCGATACAGCTTGCGCCCGTGCTTATGATAGCCCTTATGGCTATAATATATTTTACCGCTCTTAAAGACCTTACGTTCGAGCAGATACTGAACTATACGCCCGAAGCACCTCTGGCAGCGGCAGCGGTCATACTGCTCATGTATGCGCTGAAATCGCTGTCCTATTTCTTCCCCATGCTGCTCATTGCCGCAGCGGCTGGAGCGGTGCTTCCCATATATGCAGCCATACCCGTTAACCTTGCGGGAATAGTCATAATGGCTTCAATTCCCTATGCTGTGGGAAAATATGCCGAGGGCGAGGTTGTGGACAGGCTTGCCGCAAAATACGAAAAAGTCAGCATTGTCCGTGAATACAGCACCAAGCATCAGCGGTTCGGAGCATTTTTCCTTCGCATCGTCAGCTGCCTGCCCTATGATATCGTTAGCCTGGTAATGGGCAGTATGCGCTTTGGCTATAAGGATTACATCATAGGCTCATTTCTGGGCACAGCTCCGGGAATAATACTTACCACTTTTATGGGCTCAGCCATAACCGAGCCGCTTTCGCCCGAGTTCATCATCTGTGCTGTCATTGAGGTCATCATTGCCGTTTCGTCTGCGGTGGCTTACAGGATACACAGGAAAAAGCAGGGTAAGATCAGCGGTGAGGGTCAGGAGTAAATGCGTAGCTTTCTCCGTTCAGATAATTGTGAGCTTCTGTCAGGAAGGCTTCACGCTGCTCTGCCAGAACCTCTGAATGTTCGTTTTCCTCGATATATGCCGTTACCTGACTGAGGGCTTCGGCAACAGTTTCGGGATCGGTGTCGCTAAAGAACTTGAACAGGCTCATATAGCAGTATCTCTGCTTGCCCTCGCATATGCGCTTTGCTATATCCATGCAGAGCTGAATGATATCGCTGTCCTTTTCGATAAGACCGCACACTCTTAGCCCTGCAAAATCCACCTGATTTGCCGCAATGACTGCCGATTTTTTAAAGTAGTCCGAGCATATCTTCATTGCCTGCTCGTTTTCGGGATTTATCATGCCGAAAAGCTGTGCGGAGAACTTGCGGCAGAACAGAGGAATGAAGAACGGGTCGCTTACGGTGAAGCTTTCTGTATCTGAAAGGGTCTTGTATGCAAGGAACTCGTACCACCTTATATCCAGATCGTCGATATCAATGGTAAAGTGTACCTTTTCATTGTCGGGAGCGAAAAAGGCGGTGGGGGAGCCTTGGGCATACTTGCCGTCCGCATAGTCCAGACCGTCCAGCACCCACATCAGCTTGGGATAATCCACAGGGTCTTTCATAAGATAGCTGAACTTGTCATACGCCACATAGTTATCCTTGATGAAATAGGCGAAAAATCCTGCCGAGGCAAACACATCGGGATAATCTTCATACAGGCGCTTTACCTTGTCGGTTACGGTCTCGCTGTCCTTGTCGAGCATTATGGCATAGCTCATGGTGAGGATAAGCGTGTCGGTGAGGAAGCTGAAAAACGAGCTTTCCGCATCAATATCACGTTCAAGGAGATACCTTGCATAAAGAAAATCGGGCTGGCTCTTTTCGGATATTATATCGTCCGAAGCCCAGCCTATGCCCATATCGGTTATGAGCTTATATTTTGAAGCAAGCCTGCCGTATGCGGCAAAAAGCTTGTCCGATTCTTTGAACAAACAGGTGTGGAGCAGGAAATATGCCTCGTTTACCGCATCGGAGGGGTTCATTCCGCTGATCAGCCTTTCCAGAAGGTCGTTCAGGCGGTTTGCAAGATAATCGGAAAACTCATTGCTGCGGCACATCATAATGTAAGGCAGGTAGCTTTCGTCACGTATTTTCTCTCTCCAGAATTCATCTGCTGCGGCAGTCTTGAACTTGCACAGCTCCTTGAGCAGCTTTTTGCGCTTGCTGCCGAAAGAAAGCTTTACGTCCGTTACATACTGCGAGCAGAGGTTTTCATCCTCATAATAACTGACCATTCCCGTTGCCTCCGTAATATTTGTTTGTATAATTATATAATAATTTGCCGCCTGCGTCAACCGTTTCACGGCAATATATGGAAAAATTGATAAAAACCGAAAAAACACTTTAAAATAATTCGGTTATGTGATATAATGTAAGATAACGTGTTTGTGCCCAAGCATATCCCTTATAAGGAGGAAAATATTTTGAGCAACGAAAAGAAATTCTCCAAAAAAGCCGCTGACGAAGCAGCTCCCAAGCATATGGCTGAGGCGGCTCCCGCTCCAAAAAAGAAGAAAAGAAAAAAGAAGAAGGCAGGCCCCGTTAAAAAGACCTTTACCGTTATCGGAACCGTGCTTCTTACGCTTATACTTATAGTTGTCATCTCGGTGTCTATCATTGCGGCAGCTCTTACCGTGTATGTAATGCAGTTCAGAGAGAATACGCCCATAGATATCGACCTGGACAGCCTTAACCTTGCCTATACGACCTTTATTTACGGCGATGACAAGGACGGCAATCAGGTAGAGCTTGCAAAGATAAGCCGTGGTGCCAACCGTATCCCCGTATCCATCGACCGTATCCCTCAGCATGTCCGTGACGCTTTCGTATATATCGAGGACGAGCGTTTTTACGAGCACGCAGGCGTTGACTGGAAGCGTACCTTCGGCGCATTCCTCAACGAGCTTACCCATGGTATGCTTTACGATAGCAAGCAGGGCGGTTCTACCATTACCCAGCAGCTCGTAAAGAACGTTACCGGTGATAAAGAGCAGAACATGGACAGAAAGATGCGTGAGATATTCCGTGCGGCTGACCTTGAAAAATACCGTACCAAGGACGAGATACTTGATGCATACCTTAACTGTGTAGGTATGGGCGGAAGCTGCTCAGGTGTTCAGGCTGCTGCTCTCAAATATTTCGGCAAGGACGTGTCCGAGCTTGATCTTGCAGAGGCTGCCTGCCTTGCGGCAATCCCCAAAAGCCCCGAAAACCTTAATCCCTTTGCAAACAAGGAAGCAAACCGTGAGCGTCAGCTCCTGGTGCTCAAGGCAATGTACAATAATGCGGCTATCTCCAAACAGCAGTATGACGATGCTGTTAACGAGGAACTTCAGTTCAGAGACCCCAACAGCGAGACCAATTCCAGCGAGATACAGAACTGGTACATTGATATGGTCATTCGTGACGTTACCCTTGACCTTATGAACCTTTACGGCGTTGAGTTCGATGAAGCCAGCGATATGCTCTACAACGGCGGCTACACCATCTACACTCCCATTGATATCGAGATGCAGGAGGCAATAGAAGCCAAGTACAGAGACTACAGCACATTCTCCAACAACGTCCTCAGCGACCCGCCCCAATCCGCATTCATCTGCATGGACTACACAGGAAATATCCTTGCGGTAGCAGGCGGAATAGGCGATAAGGCAGGCTCCAACATCTTTAACCGTGCCACCATGGCAAAGAGACAGGCTGGTTCAAGCTTCAAGCCCATTGCAGGTTATGCTTATTCCATTGAAAATAACCTTGCCACATGGTCATCAATCTACCCCGACCTGCCCATTGAGATACCCGATGAAAACAACCCCGGTCAGACAAGAAAATGGCCTACAAACTACAGCTCCACAGGTGCAAACAACGTATGGAGCGGAAGATCGTACTTTACGTTCCAGGCTCTCCAGCGTTCGCTTAATACCGTTTCCGCACGTCTCGTGCAGGCGGCAGGCCCCTCAAACGTGTTCGAGTTTATAATGAACAGGTTCCAGATATCCACACTTACCGCTTACGATGCCGACCTTTCGCCTATGTCCGTTGGTGCGCTCACTCAGGGCGTTTACCTCAGAGAGCTTGTTGCGGCATATCAGCCTTTCGGAAACGGCGGAAAGTATTTCGCTCCCACCTCATATACTTATGTTCTTGACCCCTCGGGTGAGACTATCCTCCAGCACAATTACACACCTATCCAGTCCATCAGCGAGGAATCCGCTTATGTTATGAACAAGCTGATGCAGCAGGTAATCGAAGGTCCCAACGGTACAGGTAAGGCTGCAAAGCTCAACAACGTTCCCGTTGTAGGTAAGACAGGTACATCGCAGGAGTGGAGAGATAACCTCTTCATCGGCTGCACTCCCGATTACGTCAGCGGCGTATGGTATGGCTATGATGATAACAGAACCGTAAAGTCAGGCACATACTACAACACCGCACAGCTCTGGAAGAACATCTTCGGCGACATTGCGGACGCTGGGGAGAGAACTGAGTTCCCCGAGTGCGAGACCATCAAGGAGCTTTACTACTGCTCCAACACAGGTCTTATCGCCAGCGGAAGCTGCCCCACAGGCAACAAGGGCTACTACAAGTCCACCAACGTTCCCCCTATCTGCACAAAGTGCGGAGGCTCGTCCGCAAGTGCCGCTAATGATGAAAGCACATCGAATTAAAGGAAGTTTTATATGGATAATAAGATAACACTCAGCTGCCCCTGCCATTTTGGTCTGGAAAGCGTACTTAACTTTGAGATAAAGAAGATCGGCGGCGAAAATATCACCGTCACCGACGGACGTATCTCATTCGAGGGCGGATATGATATCCTTGCCCGTGCAAATATCTGCCTTGCCACAGCTGAAAGAGTGCAGATAAAGCTTGCTGAATTTCACGCCGATACCTTTGACGCTCTCTTTGAGGGTGTTAAGGCTATCCCTCTGGAAAGATTTATTGGCAAAAGCGACGCATTTCCCGTCAAGGGTCACAGCCTGAACTCAAAGCTTTCCAGCGTTCCCGCCTGCCAGTCCATTATCAAAAAGGCTGCGGTTGACAGGCTGGCTTCCGTTTATCATCTGAATTATTTCGAGGAAACAGGCTCTGTTCATCAGATACAGTTCAATATCCTCAAGGACACCGTTACCGTTTATCTTGATACATCGGGTGCGGGACTGCACAAGAGAGGCTACCGCCGCAATTCCAACGCAGCTCCTATCAAGGAGACCCTTGCGGCAGGTATAGTTGACCTTGCAATGGTCAAGAGAAATACTATTTTCTGCGACCCTTTCTGCGGAAGCGGAACCTTCCTTATCGAGGCCGCATACAAGGCGCTGAACATTGCTCCGGGACTTAAAAGGACATTTGCAGCCGAAAAGTGGGACGTTATCCCCCAGGATATCTGGCGTGAGGAGCGTGTCCGTGCAATGGACAGCATTATCCGTGACAGCGATTTCTTTGCATACGGCTATGATATCGACCCCGAGTGCGTTCAGCTTTCCATCGACAACTGCGCAAAGGCAGGGGTGAAGAAGCGCATAAGGATAGAGCGTGCTGATATCAGGGATTACGACAATAAGGACGGCGAGATAACAGTCTGCAATCCTCCCTACGGCGAAAGAATGCTGGAAATAAAGGAAGCCGAGAAGCTTTATACCGAAATGGGCAAGGTGTTCAAGGCAGATAAGGAGCACCCCTGTGCAATAATCTCGCCCCATGAGGACTTTGAAAAGTTCTTCGGCAAGACTGCCAACAAGCGCAGAAAGCTTTACAACGGCATGATAAAGTGCAATCTTTACTCATATTACAAATAATTTCAAAAATCGCTTGACAAAATAAGTTTAATATGTTAAACTTACAATATTGTGAATATGTACCTGCGTGGGGGAGTAATCTTCTTAGACTGATACAAGGTTTAAGCGGCAAATCGACATACCGACCGAAAAGGTCCGGTTTGCCTTAATTGATAAGACTCATGTACAGATGTAGCCGATGTTTCGGTTCTGTCTGTATATGAGTCTTTTTGTTTTGTACGGAACCAAAGACCGCAAGGTCATACAAGCAGCGGCATATTCATAGAATGTATTATTATTCTTGAAAGGATTTGAAAAATGGATCTTCTGTCATTATTTCTTATTGCTGTGGGTCTCTCAATGGACGCATTTGCGGTCTCAGTCTGTAAGGGGCTTGCCACACCTAAGTACAAGCTGAAATATTCCATGATATGCGGCGCATGGTTCGGCGGATTTCAGGCGCTTATGCCTGCGGTGGGCTATCTTCTCGGCGTAAATTTCAAAAAGTATATCACAGCCATTGACCACTGGATCGCATTTGTGCTGCTTGCTCTCATAGGCTTCAATATGATTAGAGAGGCGCTCAAAAATGATGACGAGGGCGCAGACCCGTCATTCACTGCAAAGTCAATGTCACTGCTTGCCGTTGCAACCAGTATCGATGCACTTGCTATCGGCATAACCTTTGCATTCCTTGATGTTAATATCGTTGCTGCCGTACTTTTCATAGGAGTCTGTACATTTGTTATCTCAGCCGCAGGCGTTAAGATCGGCTCTGCTTTCGGAACCAGATTCAAGTCCAAGGCGGAGATCGCAGGCGGTGCGATACTTATCATTCTCGGTTTAAGGATACTTGTTGAACATCTGATGAATTCCTGAATGACATTAAAATCCCATTAGAATTGCGACAGAATGAAAAGAATAATGTGATAAACAGCTGAAAATTATGATTATCGGTTGACGGTGGATTTTCTGTGTGTTAAAATAAAAGTATAGCAGAATGCTCTATTTACACGATAAAAAGGAAGACTTGATATGAGTGAAAATCCCTATGCAGTTCTCGGTCTTGAGCCGGGAGCTACCGATGATGAAATAAAGAAAAAGTATCGTACACTGGTAAAGCAGTACCACCCCGACCTTCACCCCGATGACCCCGAGGCTGCCCGCAAAATGAGCGAGATAAACGACGCTTACGAGCGCATAAAGTCAGGGGATACGGGTCAGAGCCCATACGGCAGTGCGGCATACAGCAGCTCCGCCCCCAGCGGAACCTATACCAGAAACGGAACAAATTATTATTACCGGTATGCCGATATCAATGACTTTGATGATATCTTTAAGGCGTTTTTCGGCGGATTTGGCTTTAATATGCACACTTCCGATACCATGAGCGCCGAGGAAGCCTTTGAACGTATCGACAACTACCTCAGAAGCGGCGATTATCGGAACGCTGCCGCTGTGCTGAACCGTTTTTCTGTCTCCGCAAGAGATGCCAGGTGGTATTTCTACGCAGCCGAATGCAGCGAGGGCATGGAGAATTTCTCCGATGCGGTGCAGTATGCAGAGCAGGCGGCACGTATGGACAGCACCAACAGGGTGTATGCTGATTATGCGGCACAGCTCAATAAAAAGCATGGCTTTAAGCTGAAGATACACAGGTTTATCCCAAGACTTTTGTCAGGTATTGCAATGGTGCTTGCGATAATGTTTATTGTAAGAATGTTTGGTTTTCTTTTCTTTCCCTTTTTAACTTTTTAATGAAAGGCAGCGTTTAAAATGGACAAGCTCAGGAATAAATTTATAAACTTTATGTATGGCAGAAGCGGCCCAGACAGCCTTTATAAGGCGACTATGATAGCCTGTATCGTGTTGATGATAATCAATCTTTTTGCCCGCTCGATCATACTCAATTTGCTTATATGGGCATTGCTCATATGGGGAATGTTCAGGGCGTTTTCCAAGAATATCTACAAGCGCCAGCAGGAAAATATCAAATTCATGCAGCTTACCGACAAGGCAAAACGCAAATTTAATATGACAAAGACCATGCTGACAGATAAGGAACACTGCTATAAAAAGTGCTCCAAGTGCAAGACAGTTCTGCGGCTCCCCAAGCAAAAGGGTGAGCATACCGTTCAGTGCCCTAAGTGCAGGGAGAGCTTCAAAGTTAAAATAAGGTAAGGGATAATTAAAAATGTCAGGCTGGATAATAACAATAATCGTCTGCTTTCTGGCAGGAATGGGCGCAGGTCTGGGAACAGGCTTTGCAGGAATGAGTGCGGCTGCGGTGATAACTCCAATGCTGGTAACGTTTCTCGGAATGCCCGCATATGAGGCTGTGGGAATTGCCCTTTCCTCAGATGTGCTTGCCAGCGCAGTTTCGGCATATACATACGGCAAAAACAAAAATCTTGACATTAAAAACGGACTTATAATGATGGTTTCCGTGCTGGTATTCACAGTTGTGGGAAGCTATGTTTCAAAGCTTGTGCCAAACTCGGCAATGGGCGGATTTTCCGTCTGCATGACGTTCCTGCTGGGTATCAAGTTCATAGTAAAGCCGGTTATGACCACCAAGGAGAAGATGGAGAGCGTTTCTCCCAAGAAGAGAGTTATCCAGTCTATTGTCTGCGGCGTGCTTATAGGCTTTATCTGCGGATTTATCGGTGCAGGCGGCGGAATGATGATGCTCCTTATCCTTACAAGCGTTCTGGGCTATGAGCTTAAAACAGCTGTTGGAACCAGCGTTTTCATCATGACCTTTACGGCGCTCACCGGTGCTGTTTCGCATATGGTAATGGGCGGAATGCCCGATATCCCGGTGCTTATTCTCTGCATTGTGTTCACGCTTATCTGGGCGAGAGTCGCTGCGGTATTTGCTAACAAGGCGTCGCCAAAGACGCTGAACCGTGCTACAGGCGTTGTGCTTGCGGTGCTGGGTCTGGGAATAATGATAGTTAATTTTGTAAAATAATGCAAAGCAAAAGGCTGTATCATTTTTCGTGATACAGCCTTTTATATTATGGCGGAACGTTATGTAGCTCCGCCTGAACCTAATCCGAAGCTGATGGATAAAGCGTTGTCAACACGGTTCATTGACGGCGTATCCAGTTCGCCCATGCGTTCTTTCAGACGCTTTTTGTCAATGGTCCGTATCTGCTCCAGAAGCACAACACTGTCCTTTGAGAGGCCGCATTTATCAGCGTGTACCTCGATATGGGTGGGCAGCTTTGCCTTTTCACGCTGACTTGTGATGGCAGCCGCTATAACAGTGGGACTGTGACGGTTACCCACATCGTTCTGAACGATAAGTACAGGACGTATGCCGCCCTGCTCGGAGCCTACCACGGGGCTGAGATCGGCGTAATATATTTCTCCTCTTTTAACAGACATTTTTGCTATCATCCTTTCCTGATATCGGAATTTATCGTCTGTTTATATTTTTACCGCTTATCGTGAAAATAAACAGCGGCGGAGAAATTTTTCTAAAAAGAAGCGGGGGACGGATAATGATACTGATCCCCAATAAAACTATAGACAAAAAATCATCGCATAATCCATATACGCAAGATTATGCTCGATTTTTTGTATAGTTTTTAATTGGTTCTTAGTATGATATCCGATGCCCCCGTTGATATTATATGTTTATATGCTGATAGTTGTTACAGTGCCGTAAAGCATATAGGCGATTACCACAAGCCATGGTACCGATGTGAAGAAATACTTCCATGTGCGCTGTTTTGAGTAGAGCGATGTGCGGAACAGCTTTCCGCCCGATGAATAAAACCTGATAATGATAACTATTGAAGCAATAATGCAGGCAAGGCGCAGAGCCACATTCAGCAGGGAAGCTATTACCAGCGGCATATATCCCATGATGGTGGCTTGCAGGTTGCTGATGTCTATGCTGCTGTTTTGTATCAGCACCATAAGCACCGCCGACATACTGTTGTTGATCATATGCAGTATCATTGAGGGGACAAGCGAGTTGTATTTTACCGCAATGTACGCCCATACCAGACCCATGCAGAACGCCGGGAGACACTGTGAGAAGTTCTGGTGCATAAGTCCGAACAGCACTGCGGACATTATTATTCCAAATGTGTTGCCGTATTTGCGCAGTCCGTCAAGAAGCACTCCACGGAAGATAAGCTCCTCCATAATAGGCCCCAGCAGGCAGATGTAAAGGTAGATAAGTATTTCAAGCCATAGGGGATTGTTTTGCGGCGCAATGTTAAGTGCGCTGGTGTTGTTTACGGAAAAGTCCGACAGCTTTCCGCTGAGAGCCGCCGCAATGGCTGAGATTATTACATTTATGACCGAGCCGACTGTTACAACTCCGAAAGACAGCGCCGTGAATTTCAGGAAGCTTCCGCCTGTGATACCCTTGACTGTGAATTTCTTCCTGATATCCGTCTTTGTCACCAGCAGACCCACGCCGAAAGCTGCAATATCCGCAATAAACGGGAAGCCGTAGGAATATATGGCTTTCATCAGGGGAGTGCTCCTGATGATTTCCTTGCCTGCGTCTATCTGCTCCTTGGAATATCCGCCGCCCAGCATTGCCGCACATAGCTGCAATATCAGTGTGTTAAGTATGCTGAAAACGAATATCAGCGTTACAACTATCCATGCTATCCTGAAATAGTACCGCCGCAGCTGCTTTTTTTCGTCCTTGTCAGGCGGCGGACACATCATATTCGACTGCTGATAAATATATCCGTTCATATTATGTCCTTTCTTTTTTATTGTATAAAAAATGCCCCGAAAAAGGGGCATTTATTCGTTTCTGATAATTTTCAGCACGGCAGTTCTTTCGGGAACAGGCTCGTCGCTGAACGAAAATACATCGTGGAAATCACGCTTTATTTCTTCAAGGTCGCATTCGGAGGAGGTCATCACCGTTCCCAGAACATCGCCCTTATTTACGCAGCTGCCAACATTGCAGCTGAAAATAATGCCTGCGGTGCTGTCAATGTCGCCGCCCTTGACCTTTCGTCCTGCGCCCAGAGCCAGCGATATAAGACCTGTCTTTTCGCAGGATATCTTTGAGATATATCCGCTCCTGTCAGCTCTTACCTCTGCTGTGCGCTTCGGCTTTCCGAAAAGTGAGTAGTCGTCAAATGCTCTTACATCTGCGCCCTGCATCTGAGCCATTGTCCTGAATGCTTCAAGTGCCTTGCCCGAATGTACTGCATCTTCCGCCAGCCTGCGACAGCAGTTTTCATCGCCCTTGCCTGCAAGCATGAGCATTTCTGCGGAAAGGGTAATGCTGACTTCATAAAGGTCAGCGGAAGCATTGCCCTTCAGCGCTTCTATTGCTTCAATGACCTCCACTGAATTGCCCACCGCATGACCCAGGGGCTTATCCATATCGGTAAGGACAGCTGTGCATTTTCTGCCTGACAGCTTTCCCACAGATGTCATTGCCGAAGCAAGCTTCATGGCATCATCGTAATTTTTCATGAAAGCACCATCGCCCACCTTTACATCGAGGACGATACCGTCAGCGCCAGTTGCAAGCTTCTTGCTCATAATGCTGGAGCATATGAGGGGAATGCTGTCAACCGTGGCAGTGGCGTTTCTCAGCGCATATATTTTCTTGTCCGCAGGAACCAGCGTGCCTGACTGCCCTGCAATGGAAAAGCCTGTTTTTCTGATTATCTCAATAAACCTTTCATGGCTTATTGAGGTGCTGAAGCCCGGAATTGATTCAAGCTTATCGATCGTTCCGCCTGTATGACCGAGACCACGTCCCGACATCTTTGGAACATAAATTCCACAGGCAGCGCATATAGGCGCAGCGATCAATGTAGTCTTGTCTCCGACTCCGCCTGTGCTGTGCTTGTCGATGCAAATGGCTCCAAGCTCCTCAGACGGGTGGAATGTGTCGCCTGAGTGCATCATTGCCATTGTGAGGGCTGCCGTCTCCTCAGCTGTCATTGACTGAAAGCATATCGCCATCAGCAGTGCCGACATCTGATAATCGGGGATCTCGTCCCTCACATATCCGTTAACAAACCATCTTATCTCATCGTCGGAGAGGATACCTCCACGGCGTTTTTTCATTATGATATCATAAGCGGTCATATAACGGTGTCCTTTCTGTAAGCTTACTCTATTGTGATACCGGGGAAGTAGTAAGCAAGTATCTGATCGTATGTATAACCCTGTTTGCCGAGAATATTTGCACCGTTCTGGCTCATTCCTACGCCGTGGCCGTAGCCGTATGTAATAAAGGTGAATTCACCGTCAGCATAGCTTACGTCGAAACACCAGCTCTTGATGCTGTATTTGAGCACCTTCTCACGAAGTCTCATGCCGGAAATTGTGAGCTGATTATCAACATTAAGTCCGCTTACGTAATTTCCGTCAACTCTGGAGGTTACTGTGAGCCAGTTTGCGGGATCCTCGGATAAGGTGATGCCTAAGCTGCTTTCAAGCGCTGTGCGGATCTGATCCTCGGTAAATACGGTGATAACACCATAGTTGGGGTCGGACTGAGCATCAAAGGGAGTGGCAACGCTTGTGAGATAAGGAACATCTGCACCGCCCCATACATTTACGGCAGAAGCTGTAGTGCCTGCGGAGGAAGCTGTGTAAACTGTCTGGGCAACCTTGCCGTTATAGTAGCAGCATTTGCCCCATACAGCGTTTACTGCGTCGGTCACTTCCTGGGGAATATCTCTTTTTACCAGAACGGTAGGTACAAGTCCGTTTACGTTGTGGTATTTAACATATGAATATGCCGCAACAGCCTGAGCCTTGAGAGCTTCGGGGCTGAACGAGGGCGACATTTCAGTGGAAACTATCATTGATACCAGCTGATATGCGTCAAACTGCTGAACGGTTCCGTCAACTCTTGCGGTGAATATCTCGCCTGCTTCGGGGTCGAAGGTGGTAAGAGCTGTATCGGAGGGGGCAGTTTCAGACCATGCGGGAGTAGTCTCAAAATAGTCCGAATAGTCGTAAACGGAGTCATCGGTAGGCTGAGTGGAAGCGTCTATGTCCTCCTGCATCTGCTCCAGTCTGCGCTCGATATCATCGGTGGAGTCGGTGACAGCCTCATCTGTAACAGGAGTTGTTTCTCTGTCCAGCTCGGAAAGCAGGTCTGCCTCGCTTTCGGCAGCGTCTGCAAATGCCTCGGGAGCCTCAACAGTTACCTCCGCAACGATATGGTCGGTGAACTCTTCCTCGGCAGCAGTGGTTTCGGAAGCGGTCGTTTCGTCTGCCTCCTCAGGCTGAGCCTCTGTGACTTCCTCCTCGGTCATTGCCTCGGGTACTGCTGTCACAACAGCTTCAGTTTCTGCCTCGGTAACATAAAGGGGAGTTATGACCACCTCGTCGGGAGCTGTGGTCACAGCCTCATATTCGGGGTTAAGGTCAAATCTCTTGTTTACCTGTGCTTCTTCGGCGCTTTCGGGGATATCGGCTTTCTCCTTCAGTACCTTATTATGTGCGGCATCAGAAAAAATATCTATTGATGCTTTTTCTGTCTGAACAGTGTCAGTCTGCTCTGTCTGCTGTGTTTCGGCGGAAGTTTCGTAAAACTTTCCCGAAATACTGTCGGTGTTTACCTCGTCCTTCATGCAGAAGGCAAAGGTGTAGAGACCACCGACAACAGCAAGCGCAGCTATGCCGTTGAGTACAGTTCTCAGTTTCATAATAATATCCTTTCTCGTAGCTTTTATCTCTTTTTTTCAGGGAACAAAGTGCAGAAATTCCCTCTGACGGTCGTTATTCGTCTATATATGTTCCGCCGTTATATTTATAGTAGATGGCGGGCCATTTCGGATTGGGGTTCTTGCTGAATTTTGTGGTGTCGATAGTGTCGGTGGATTCATCAGCTCGAAGCTTTCTTGCCACGATAACATGGCGGGATTCGTCCCACTCGGTGGAGCAGGTGGAAAGTGTGAGGTACTCATCGTCCTCAGTGCAGTCAATACCGGTAATGATAGTGCTGCGCTTTGTTATCTCGTCCATGAACTTGTCATAAGGATAATCATCGTTGAAATCGATATAATTCTGGTAATCGAAAACGGGATTTCCATTGTCATGCTCAGGGAGAGTGTTTATTACAAAGGAAGCGATTATAACATAAACGTCTTCCGAGTAATTGGTGTTAAAATAAACAAAAGGATTTTTCAGCCAGTAAGCGGGATCCCAGCGGTAGTAGTCCAGATTTCCGAACATAGTGCCGTCCTTCTGGTTGTGAGCGTAAAGGATAATGTTGTCCGAGCGCTCATATCCGCCCACCTTGTTGCGGTAATCCGCAAAGCAGGTTCCACACTGGCGCTGATTGTTGTAGAAGTTGTGCTTGAGGTAATACTCATTGTCCGTTCCCTTGACAACAGGCTCGTCAACGCAGTCGGGGATACGAACATATCCTACAGTGTCGGGGTTGATCGCCAGCAGCTCTTTTGCCGCAGCCAGCTCTTCAAGGGGAGGAAGCTCCTCGGGAGGAGTGTTTTCATCGGTCTCGGCCGGAACATCATCGGTCTTGTCCTGAGAGGACTGTGACTGCTGGAGCTGCGCCTGCTGATAGATGACTTTCAGAGTATTGTGGTTCTGCTTTGCCTCATACATCTGGTAAAAGTAATCGCCCAGAAGAACGGCGCAGACTATCAGGACAACAATGGAGATAAGTACGATTATCTTATTGATGATCTCTGATGAAGAGTCGCCCTTCTGCGGAAAAAAGGATTGCGCAAAGGTTTTCTTGGGACCTTTTTTCGCAGGCTTTCTTTCAAATCTTACTTCATCGCTCATGGACATAGCAAAAACCTCGTAAACTTCAGAATATCAATATTATTTCTTGGATTTTCTTGTGGTCGTGACCTGTGTTGCAAGAGAGGGAGCAGTGTTGCGGGAGCTTGACTGTTCAGTCTCGGATTCGGGTACGGTGGTCTCCTCTCCGTCGGAAACATCGGAATCGGGAACTTCCGTTTCGCTTTCAGGCTCGCTGTAAACAGAAGCGGTGGTTCCATTCTCAATTTTCGGAGCAAGGCTCAGCTTTGAAACAACAGCATCGCTCTGCTTGGTCTTGACGGTGGTGGTCACGGTGGTAGGTTCTGTCGTTACCGTTGTGGTCATTTCGGGAGGTGCGGTTATGATCGAAGTGGTGATAGCAGTCTCGGAAGTGGTGGTTTCCGTTGTGGTCTCCTCAGAGGTGCTGTTCCTTGAAAGGATAGCGTCCCAGTCGATCTGCTTTGCGTTGGGATTGAGCCTTGCGGTGGAGAAATCAAAGCTGTCAGCAGTTTCTCCCTCTCTCAGCTTTCGTGCCAGCACAACAAATCTGGAGTCCGAATACTCAGTGCTGCATGTGGAAAGCAGCATGAGCTTGTCGCCGAAAGCAACGTCAATAGGGGAGATTATCTGATTTCTCTTGCCTATCTCACCCATGTACCAGTTAAAGGTAGCTTCGTCATTCAGCGTTTCGATATAATCGTGATAGTGGAAAACCTCGCCGTTGGAATCCTGCTTCTCGTACACATTTGTAACAAAGTAGCCGTAAATAACATAATCGCCTACTTCGTAATCGGTGTTGAACGAGAATATGGGATTTTCACGGTAAAACTCCACGTTGTTTTTGTAAAGCTTCAGGTTTCCGAACATGGTGCCGTCTTCCTGATTGTGACCGTAAAGCACCACATTGGGAGAAGTGTAATCCTCCGAAACGGTGCAGCGGTAGTCAATAAAAATGGAGCCTGCCTTGTTTTTCCTGTCGTCATAGGTGTGGGTCAGATAATAGATGTTATCATCGCCCTGAACAACGGGAGCATATATGTCGCAGGCAGGGATCTCAAGGAAGCCCTTAACATTGTCGGAGATATTCACAAAGTCGTTCATAACGCTCTCGGCGTGGGACTCACGTTCTTCCTGAGAGGGGAGAATGGTAACGACCTCGCCGTCATCGAGAATAGAAGTGGCAACAGTGGTAGTTACCTTTTCCTCTATCTCCTTTGCGTCCTCGACCATTTCATGGGACTGTATGAGCGTGCTGATGAGCATTATGGCAGCTGCCCCAAAAACGCCTGTTGAAGCTATAAAAACTATCTTTCTTATAACTTCGCCTGCGCTGTCGCCCTTCCATGGGATTATCCCCTGGATAAAAGGCTTCTTTTCGGAAGGTGCGCTTTCCTCGGGCTTTTCTTCCTGAGAACTGTCCTCATCGGAAATATTGCTGTCGGGAGAAAAGTTATCCTCAATGATAATGCTGTTTTCATCATTGTCATTGTCCTTTTCGTCCGACTGAACGATCTGGTCAAGCTGATCTCCGCCGTCAGCGGAAATATTTATCTCGTCGCTTTCTACCTTGTTTTCCGTAATGTTGCTGTCCTTTTCGGAGCTTGCTTCATCGGAAACAGCGGTGGACGCAGTAGCGTCAATGCCTGCTTCCTCATCGAAAATGACTATCATGCCGTTTTCGTCGGTGACAGGCTCGGTTATCTTAGCCTTGCCGTCAGCATTGCCTTCAGGCTCGGGCTTATCTGTAACAGGGGAGAAGCTTACGGTCTTTGCCTCGGAAACATCAGCCATATCCGATATTTCCTCAGCCTCGGGAGCTTCCACGCCTGCGGGTTCGCTTTCAGTGTCTGCAGTATTGTCTATGGTGCTTTCAAATCCGCTGCCCGAAGCGGCTGCGTCATTGAAGAACTTGGAAAAATCACGCATAGTTCTGGGCGGATCATTTTCCTTCGTAGGAGTGCTGCTCTCCGAAGGATCGCCCGACTGCTCGGCAGTGAAATCTTCTATCAGACTGTCGAAGAAACCGTCAACGTCTTTCTTTTCACCGCCTGAGGTCTTATTTTCATCTGACATAGTAATAACATTCCTTTTTGTTTTTAGCCTGATTATCTGCTGTAGATGTAATTCCAGTCAGGCTCCTTTGCGTCGGGATTGAGCTTTGCGAGAGAGGTATCCACCTCCGGGCTTTCGCCGTCACGGACACGTCTGCCAATAACGACAAAGCGTGAAGGCTCAAATTCATTGCTGCAGGTGGAAAGGGTCATGAACTTGTCCCCCTCCTGAACATCAACGCCCGTGATTATTTCGGAGCGCTCCTCTACATTGGAAATGAACTCTTCATAAGTCCTTTCCTTTGAGCCGAAGCGTATGTAGTTGTGATAATCAAACACATTTCCGTCCGTTGTCTGCTCAGGCTCGACCTCGCAGATAAAAAGGGCGATTATCTTATATGTGTATTCCTCGTAAAGGTTTGAGAATGTGAATGTGGGGTGCTGGAGATAGAAGTCAAACTTCTTTGTGTTCTGCTTGGTTATCTTGTATTTCTGGAGAGTGCCGAACATAGCGCCGTTTGCCTGATTATGGCCGTACAGCACGATGTTGTCGCTCTGGTTGAAATCGTAATCATTTACCACGCAGCGGAAGTCGGCAAACACGGTTCCCGGCTGGGAATAATTGCCGTAGAAGTCATGGTCAAGGTAATATTCATTGTTATCGGTCTGCATAACAACGTTGTCGATGGTTGTGCCGCCAACGGTTATCCAGCCCGCAGTGTCTGCGTTGTCATTTACAAAGCTCTGCATGGAATCGAGCATAACAAGAGGCTCGGGAGCAGGAGTTGTGGCTTCTGTGGTAGCTTCGGTAGTCGCCTCAGTTTCGGCTGCAGTAGTCTCCTGAGTGATTATCACTGTTTCCGAATGGCGCTTTGCCAGTTCGTCCTCAAGCTTTGCCGCTTTCTGTTCCTGAATAATATAATATGCAAGATATGCAAGTGATAATGCCAGTATTACGGACGCTATCACCACAATTATTTTTCTTGGAGAGAATGTTTTTTTATTGCTGCTCATCTTTTAACCATCTTTCCGGATTATTTGAATATCACTTTCCAGTCAGGCTCTTTTGCCTGGGGGTTAAGGTATGCTGCCGACGTATCTACCTCGGTATCCTCGCCCTTTCGTGTCTTTCGTGCAAATATTACGAACCTTGAGGGTTCAAACTCATTGCTGCACGTTGAAAGTGTGAGAAACTCATCGCCATACCTTACATCTACCGATGTTACGATCTGGGAACGCTCGTTTATGTTCGAGATAAAATCCTCATAGACCGCCTTGTCGGAAAGGTCAAGGTAATTGTGATAGTCGAAAACATATCCGTCCGAAGTCTGATAAGGCTCGACCTCGGTAACGAAGTAAGCGAAAATTTTGTAAACATCGCTCTGATAGTTTGAGTTGAATGTGATCGTCGGGTGAGCCTTGTAATGCTCAAGATTTTTCTTGTAGTCCTTCAGGCTGCCGAACATTGAACGGTCTTTCTGATTGTGACCGTAAAGGACAAGATTGTCCGACCTTTTATTTGATGTGAGCACGTCACGGTAATCAAGAAATACCGTGCCTGCCTTGTTGCTGCTGCCGTCGAATGCTTTTTTCAGATAAGTGGAGTTATCTGTAGTCTGTACCACAGGAAAATCCACCTCTGTGCCGTCGATGCTGATATATCCCACAGTATCGGGATTTATTTTCAGCAGCTGGGCAGCTCCGGGGAGAACATCTCCTCCCGAATCGTGAGCTATATATGACTGATAAAGGCTTTTCAGCGAATCGTTAAGCTGACGTGCGCTGAATGAAAGGCGGAATTCATTTGCAAGTATAACTCCGCAGCCTATGAGCACCAGCACGGCAAACTGAGTGAAGAGCTTTGAAAAGACTTCCTTCACGCTGTCGCCCTTTTGTATGAGCAGCCAGTGACCTCGCTTGGCTTTTTTCTTAGCCTTTACCGCTTTTTTGTACGCCCTTTCGGCGCTTTTTGACATTGCCATTTAATCTGACCGCCTTCTCTGAGAGCTTATTTCATTTCAATTTCAGGCTTGTCTCTCTTTGTGGTGTCATAATTAAAATATAGATCAACCCCATTTGGCGACACCTATATAACTTAATAATACACTCAAAACGCCCAAAAGTCAATAAAACAGATCAAAGTTTGTGAGATATATCAAATACAGCGGAACTATTTCTACAAAAGACGGGCTTATTTCACCTTGACAACACAAAACTGCCATTCAGGCATCAAGTCAGCAGATATTGAATCTCTTGACCTCGGTCTCTTCCACAGCCTTTTGGATAAGCGGCTCGAAATCGAAGGAGTTCTGTGCTGCGATGACCTCTTCAAGTATGGGCTTTGTCTTGGGGTGCTTGGGAGTGAATACAGTGCAGCAGTCCTCGTATGGCTCGATGGATATATCAAATGTATCTATCTTTCGTGCTATTTCAACTATCTCGCTCTTGTCCATGCCGATAACGGGACGGAATACCGGCATACGGCAGGCATTGTCGGTGCATACGATAGCGCCCATGGTCTGGCTTGCAACCTGACCAACGCTCTCTCCTGTAATGAGTGCGGTTATGCCGTTTTTCTCGCAAATTCTCTGGGCAATTTCCATCATAAGGCGGCGCATGATGATGGTGAACAGCTCTTCGGGGCAGTTGTCTCTCAGAGCTTCCTGTATCTCGGTAAAGGGAACGCAGTAGAATGTGGTATCGCCGCACCATGGAGTTATCTTCTCGCAAAGGCGCTCTACCTTCATTCTTGCTCTGTCAGAGGTGTATGGGGGAGAAACGTAGTGGATAGCGGAGATATCTATTCCACGCTTTGCCATCATATAGCCTGCAACGGGGCTGTCGATACCGCCCGAAAGCAGCAGCATAGCTCTGCCTGAGGTGCCTACGGGGATTCCTCCCGCAGCGGGGCGGTTGCCTGTGTGGATATATGCGTTGGTGTCTCTTATCTCAACGTTTACGGTAACATCGGGGTTCTTTACATCAACATCAAGCTTGGGAAACTTTTCAAGGATACGTCCGCCCAGCTCAGCGCAGATCTCGGGAGACTTCATAGGAAAACGCTTGTCGGAGCGCTTTGCCTGAACCTTGAATGTGCGTGCGCAGGAAAGCTCCTCGCCGCAGTATTCCAGAGCGTCACGGCAGATAGTCTCAAAATCCTTTTCGGTTATCATCGCACGGCATATGGCAGCAGCGCCGAAAACTCTCGATGCCCTGAGAACAGCCTCGTCCATGTCGATAGTGTCCTCCAGAGGCTCGCAGTAGATCATGGACTGGGAACGGGTGTAGTCAAACTTGCCCAGAGGCTTCAGGCGGTGTCTCAGGTTCTTGATGAATGATTCTTCAAAAGTTCTCTTGTTAAGACCCTTGAGAGCGATCTCGCCCTCTTTGAGCAGGATAATTTCTTTCATATCATAATTCCTTTCAGATTTCTTATCTCTTGGCAAGGCTCATGTAGCCTTCCTGCAATGCAGTCGCCAGTGCTTCTACCTCTCCGCATGATGACATTCTGGAGAATGATACTCTTATGGCAGAATCAGCCACCTTGTCGGGAATGCCCATAGCAGTAAGCACACTGCTGTGGCCGCCCTTTGAGCAGGCAGAACCGCTGGAAACGTAAATATTCTTGCTTTCAAGGAAGTGGAGCATTATCTCGGAACGTATGCCCTTTACGGAGAAATTCAGTATAAATGGGCACTGATCCTCAGCGTTGGAGTTTATGGTGATGTAGTCAAGAGCCGCAAGCTTCTTTCTCAGCCTGTTGTTAAGCTCTTCAGCATTTGACCACGCAGTGGGGATTGTCTGGAGCTGTGCCCTTACCGCAGCGCCGAATGCGCTTATAAGTGGAACTGACTCTGTTCCCGAGCGCATACCCTTTTCCTGACCGCCGCCCAGCATTCTGGGATTTACCCTGATGCCCTTTTTGATGTACATAGCGCCTACGCCCTTGGGAGCGTGTACCTTGTGACCGCTTACGGTGATAAGGTCAGCGTTAAGGTCTGCTGTTTTGATGGGTATTTTCAGGAAGCCCTGAACAGCGTCGCAGTGAGTGATGCAGTCGGGATAGGAGCGTTTTATCTGTGTAAATATCTTCTTTACGGGCATTATAGCTCCCGTTTCGTTGTTTACCAGCATGCAGGAGGCAAGCACAGTGTTATAATCAACGGCAGCGATGAACTCGTCAGCGTCGATCTCGCCTGTTTTCTGGGGCTTTATCCTTACGACCTCAAAGCCGTTCTTTTCCAGATACTTCATGCTTTCCTCAACGGAGGGGTGCTCAATGGCGGAAACGACTATCTTTTTTTTGCGTTTGCCGTAATGCTCGGCAGCGCCTATGATAAGCGTGTTGTTGGATTCGGTAGCGCCCGATGTGAATGTGATGCACTCAGGCAGGCAGACAAGAGCAGCGGCAATGGACTTGCGGGCTTCCGTAACAGCAAGCTCGGCGTTCAGACCCACTCTGTGGAGAGAGGAGGGATTGCCGTAATTGTCGGTCATAGCGGCGAGAGCGGCAGCAACGGCTTCCTCGCAGGGCTTTGTGGTAGCGGCATTATCGAGATATGCAGGCATATATGACCTTTCCTTTCTATTCATATAATACTAATCTTCAATCAACCTAATGAACGATTAAAGACTGGTATAACATCTAAAAATGCTTTATTTTCACATACTTATTTTTATTATACTACATTCCAATAAAGATTTCCAGTACAAATATAAAAAAATGTGTATATTGTTACGATGCACAAAACATGAGGAAAATCATTGCCGTAAATGGTAAATCAGCCAAAACCCTTGGTCTGCTTGACTTTTTGTCATTTAACTGATATAATAATCCCATACCAAGCAGTTTAATAAAGCAGCTCAGTAAAGCATATTACAAAAGGAGATATGAAAATGTCCGACAATATCAACAAGAACGGGGAATTTGATATTCCCGAAACAGCACAGCCCGCTCAGTACAGCTGGAATAATACCTCTCAGCCAGAAAGCTCAAATGAAGAAAGCCCCGTAATGATACGCCGCAGAGTTAAAAGCGGATATAACTGGGCTGGTTCCCTTATCCTTTGGCAGCAGCTTTTTGCCATGATAGGCATGGTTATTTTCCAGATGATATATTCAGCAATGGTGATGCCCTCAATAATTGCCGATAACCCGGAGCTTACTGCAGAAACGATTACGGCAGAGCTTACTGCACGCATGTCGGAAGGCTCGGCAATGATACTGATGAACTCGGTATGTATGCTTGCGGCAAACATTCTTGCAATTATAATAGTATATTTTGCTTCAAAGAAGTTCAAATTCAATGAGATGTTCTCAAAGCCTGACTTTCCTTCATCGGGTATCGTTCTGGCGGCGCTGGGCATTTTCGGAATACAAGGCTTTTCCATTTTGGTTCAGACCCTTGTTACAAACCTGACAGGCTATACAGGCATGAGCGAGACCACGTCCTCCGCCCTCAGCTTCACTGACAATATTGTGACAAATATCGTGCTTCTGCTGTATGTGGTGGTGGCAGCCCCCATTCTGGAAGAGATAATGTTCAGAGGTCTTGCCATGAATCTGCTTGCACCTGTCAACAGAACATTTGCCCTTATCGCTTCTTCACTGCTTTTCGGACTTATGCACGCAAACTTCAACCAGATATTCAATGGTTTCCTGCTGGGAATGCTGCTGGGATATATCGCCCTTAAAAGCGGCTCAATAATCTCGTCCATGATATGCCACGTAGTTGCAAATGCCAATGCAATGCTCCTGTCCTACATTTTTGAGCATAAGCTTGCCGACACTATCGGCGACAAGGCATATACATATGAGTTCATTGCTTTTGCAGCCGAGCTTGTGATAGGCGGCGTTGCACTGTTCTTTATGCTGAAAAAGTACGGCAAGGTAAATCAGTCGGATATCATCACTACCTCCTACACATACGAGTTTGAGCAGGCAGAGGAGAAAAAGCTCACATGGAGCGCACTTCTTAAATCGCCCACATTCTGGGTATCGGCAGTTATCTGCCTCGGAAGCGCCTGCCTGATGCTCACACAGGTTACGGTTTCATAAATCACACAAATTAAATTGTACAGCGCTCGGAAAGGCATTTCTTACCGAGCGCTGTTTTTATGTATTTGCCCAGTGTTTTTTCAGTTCATTGGCAGGTGAGCAAACCAAAAAAGCGGCAGCCTCCTGAAAGGAAAGCTGCCGTAAAATATATCAGCCGCACATGATGCTGTAAGCGTCATGTTGTTTTGAGGTGACTGCGGCGGGTCTGTATCTGCCACTTTGTGTTGAGACTTCTTGTTCTGTGCATCTTTGAGAAGCTTGCAACAAGGTCGGTGGACATTATCAGCATAAGGATAATGCTGGCGGATTTTGCTTCCTGTGCGGGTATCATTGTGATAACGCTCATTATGGGGTCGAAGCAGGCGCCCATAAAGGAAGTGATGATGGCTGCAAAGCCGATGCTTGTGGGTATTGATGTGTATTGTGTGATATGCAAGGGGATCCAGTTGTAGTTCCAGTATTGAATGCCGCATATCTTTTCCATCAGATGACCCAGAATAAGTTCTCCCACGGTGACAACTGCGAAAGCGCAGAGGAAATATACAAAGAATTTTTCGCCCTTTGATCTGTCAACGGGAACCATCTCTGCGAGTGCCATATTTTCAGGCGTGCCCAGCAGCAGGTACATTCCAACGACCAGCAGACCGTATCCCATAAGGAACGGCGCATTCATATTGCGGTTGTCAATGAACCCTTTTGTCAGTGATAGCCACAGATTTTCCAGTGAAAATCCGAGGAATGAGATGACAGCTACCATTATACCCAGTGAATAAATGTCATACTTCATAATCATAATCATGACCGTCCTTTCGTTTTATATTTATCGGTGTGTTCCGATATTTCTTTCAACAATACCAATATAATATAGTTTCCGCAACTGAATCTCAACTAAACCTCAACTACAGTTGATATTTGACTGTTGGTCATTCTTTTCTGCTTTTTGAATAATTTTTACATATATTGACTGTATATTTTGTTGGATATTTTGGGCAAAATCGGCGAATATATTTAAAATATTAAGGCAGTATTGATAAAAATAAAGTGAAGATGCGCAGAAAAATAATATCATTTCGGAATTTGCAAGATGAAATTGAGCTTATTTTTCTCCAAAAAAATAAAAAACCACAGCCGGATAAAATACCCGACTGTGGTCATATTCATATCGCCTGAGCCATGCAGAGCTTGTAATAAAGCCCCTTCTTAGCCATAAGCTCATCGTGTGTACCCGACTCGGCAATGCCCTTGTCGGAGATGTACATTATCTTGTCGCAGCTCTTGATAGTGGAAAGACGGTGGGCAATGATGAACGATGTTCTGCCCTTCAGCAGATGGTCAATGCCGTGCTGGATATACCGCTCTGTCTTTGCGTCAATGGAGGAGGTAGCCTCGTCAAGCACAAGTATCTTGGGGTCTGCAAGAATAGTTCTTGCAAAGGCTATCATCTGCCGTTGACCCTGAGAAAGGGAAGAGCCTCTTTCCTTAACAAAGGTGTCGTATCCGTCGGGCATCTCGTTTATAAACTCGTCCGCTCCCACGACCTTGCAGGCAGCTTCTATCTCTTCATTGGTGGCATCGAGTCTGCCGTATCTGATATTGTCACGAATGCTGCCGCTGAAAATAACGCTGTCCTGGAGCATTATGCCCATTTGTGAGCGAAGTGATTTCAGCGTAACATCGGAGATGTCAATGCCGTCAATAAGCAGCCGTCCGCCGTTCAGATTGTAAAATCTTGAAATAAGATTTACTATAGTGGTCTTTCCCGCTCCCGTAGGGCCTACCAGCGCAATGCTCTGACCTGCCTTTACATCAAAGCTCAGGTTTTCAAGGATATTGATGCCCTCTTCATAGCCGAATGTAACATGGTCAAAGGTAACATCGCCCTTTATCTCGGGCATTTCTGTGGCATTTTCCTTGTCGGTGACGGTAACGGGTTCGTCCATTGTCTCGAAAATTCTTTCAAGGTATGCAATGGTGTTGATGAAGGTGTTGTACAGATTGGAAAGGTTCATGATAGGCTGCCAGAATCTGCCTGAGTAGCCTGTCATAGCAACGATAGTTCCCACCGTGATTCCTGCCTTGGGACCAAGCACCAGCAGACCTACCAGATATATGGCACCTGTTACCCAGATGGAAATGTTATCAGCCACTGGCCATACCGCATTTGAGAAGTATATAGCTTTCATCCAGCTCTTGCGGTATTCCTTGGAAAGGCGGTCGAATATCTGCTCATTTTCCTCTTCACGGGTAAAGCTCTGGGTGATGCTTACGCCTACCAGACCCTCGTGAAGATATGCGTTAAGGTTGGAAGACTTGTTTGAAACGCTCTGCCAAGCCCTTCTTTGCATTTTTTTGATAGCGAACATAAAGAACAGGAACAGGGGAAGTCCCGCCAGAACTACCAGAGCCAGCTGCCAGCTTACCACGAACATGAACACGATGATGAAAATGATATTGAACATTTCCAGCACAAAAGTGATAAGTCCGTTGGTGAGCAGGTCGGAAACGCTGTTTACGTAGTTGATAACTCTTGTAAGTATCTTTCCGTGAGGTCTTGTGTCGTAGTATTCAAAGGGAAGCTTCTGCAAATGTTCGTACAGGTCTTTTCTGATGTCGTATATCATGTCCTGACCTGCAACAGTCATTATCTTTGCACGTATTGTGGAAAAGATAACGCTTATAACAATGGTGAGCAGCAGCAGAACTGCAAGTATAATAAGCTCGGTCTTATTTTCTTCGGGAATGGTAACGTCCAGCGCCCTTTGTGTGATAAGGGGAGCCAGCAGTGAGATGACCGCTGCCGCAACGCTCAGCAGCATTGATATGATGACCTGTTTTTTGTATTTTCCCACATAAACCAGCGCACGCTTGAAATGCCGTATGTCAAAAGGGGTCTCAAGCTGTTCGTCAACATCATATTTGTTTCTTGCCATAATATATCACCCCTTAGTTGGTCTGAAGGTCGTAAACTTCTCTGTAATAGCCGTGCTTTGCGATAAGCTCCTCATGTGTTCCGATATCTTCAATGGAACCGTTGTTGAGTATGATTATCTTATCAGCATTCTTAGTAGAAGATATTCTCTGGGCTATTATTATCTTTGTGCATTCAAAGTCAAGATTTTTCAGGCTGTTCTGAATGTACTTTTCCGTTTCCATATCCACGGCGGAGGTGGTATCGTCAAGGATAAGGACTGAGGGCTTTACTGCCAGCGCACGGGCAAGGGATATTCTCTGCTTCTGACCGCCCGAAAGTCCCACGCCTCTTTCGCCGATGATGGTGTCATATCCGTCAGAGGTCTTTCTGATGAAATCGTCTGCGGCAGCCAGAGTTGCGTACTCGTAAACCTCTTCCTCGGGCATATCGCTTCTGCCGAAAGCGATGTTTCCGTCAATGGTGTCGGAGAAAAGAAGCACGTCCTGAGAAGCCACGCCGATGTTCTTTCTCAGCTGTTCAAGCTTCAGCATCTTTACGTTCACTCCGTCCACGCTTACCTTGCCCGATGTGGTGTCATACATACGGGAGATAAGGTTGATAAGAGTGGTCTTTCCCGAACCTGTGGGGCCCATGATAGCAACTGTCTCGCCCGGTTCTATCTTAAAGGAGATGTCGTGGAGAACATCATTTTTCTTGTTGTATGCAAAGGAAACATGGTCAAATTCAACGGAACCCTTGAACTTGTCTGGCTTGTCAACAGCGTCCGCGCGGTCAACGATAAGGGGACGGGAATAATAAACTTCGATTATCTTGTTGAGTGAAGCCACAAACCTCTGGAGATCGTTTATGATGTTTCCGAGCATTCTCATGGGGTTGGTCATTGTCCAGATAAGACCCGAAAATGCAGTGTATTCGCCCACGGTTATTCTGCCGTTCATAACGAACAGACCGCCTGCAAGAATCTGTACCACAGCAAGTCCCTGAGCTGTTATTTCGATAGAGGGGAAGTATTTGAGCCATACCAGCGATGCGCTTTTGTTTGCGGCGGAGTAATTCTTGTTGAGCTTGTCAAACTTCTCTGCCTCGTAATCCTCACGGGCGAAAGCCTTTACAACACGGTTGCCTGAGATGTTTTCCTCAGCACCCGTGTTCATTGCGGAAAGACGGTCACGCAGATCAACGTATCTGGGACCGATGACCTTCCTGAATGCAAGAGTGATTGCAAAAATAACAGGTGTAAGGGCTATCATGCACAGAGCCATGAGCCAGTCTATGGAGAAGAAGAAAATTACCGATGCGCTGTAGAGGATAACACATTCAAGTATTGACTTGATTATCCATGCAATGGAGTGACGCACCATGTCAAGGTCGCCGCTGAGACGTGTCATAAGGTCACCTGTGCTGTTTTTGTCAAAAAAGTCCGAGTCCTGCCTCTGAACATTTGCGAAAAGGTAATTTCTTACCTTGTAGATGATGCCCTGCGAAGCCTTTTCGTAGCATATGCCCGATGTGTATGTAATGCAGGTTCGCAGGAACGTAAAGCCTATCATTATAAGTACCAGACTTACCAGCCTCTGGGGAGCGGCGGCAAGATTGGCAGCAGCATTTTCCCCGTAGATGAATTCATCTACTATCTGCTGGCTGTAGTGGGGCGTGATGATGTACATTGACTGGCAGATGACTGTCATACAAAGTGCAGCGATATATACCGCCCGATACCCCTTTAGGTTTTCCCATAACCATTTGATCTGGAACATATCAGTTCCTCCTTTCGCACCAAGCCTTCCCTGTAGGGCTTGGTTCAAGACATTAAGTGTTATTTTACACTATTTACCATGCTTTTCAATCGGATATTTCATAATAAATTATGAAGTTTTTAGCGTGCCACAGCCGGATTGAAATTTCCTACAAAGTATAGCACTTTGGTTTCACGAATAATATAATATATATATTTTAAAGTTGTAAAAAAATATCAAGCGGACATATAAGCATACATAAAACAAATGCCGCCCATAACGGACGGCATTTACAGCCGCTTTATTATACTATAGTTTTTAATACTGGGCCTGGGTGAAGTGTTAAAACTCTGAATTGTAATTTTATCTTATTCTTCTTACCTTGACCTTTATGGGCTTGCGGACAGCTGCTGCATTTGCATTTTCTGCGGCTTCCTTGATAAAGTATTCCTGAGCATTGATAAGCTCTTCGCCCTCAGCGGGAATAACCTTTGAATAGGTTCCGTCGGGGTTCTGGATACGTGCCTTAACATTGTCCCTGAGCATGATATCGAAAATGTGGAGTATCCTGCTGCGTATCTTGGGAGAATTTATGGGAGCGGCAACTTCTATTCGTCTGATAGTATTTCTTGTCATAAAGTCAGCGGAGGAGATGTATACCTTCCGGCGTTCACCCTTGCCGAAAATATAAATTCTGGAGTGTTCAAGATATCTGCCCACAATGCTGCGGATAGTGATGTTCTCGGTCTTGTCCTTGACACCTGCAACCAGACAGCTTATTCCTCTGATGACCATTTCGATCTTGACACCTGCGCAGCTTGCTTCGATGAGCTTATCCATAAGCACCTTGTCGGTAAGGGAGTTGAGCTTCAATCCGACGTAGGCTTCCTCTCCGCATTCTGCAGCGGCTATCTCCCTGTCGATAAGCTCGATTATCTTGTTCTGGAGAGAAAGGGGAGCTACCAGCAGATAAGATGAATTTTCCACCAGATTTCCGATAGAAAGGGCATTGAACACCGTTCCCGCTTCCGCACCGATGTCTGAATCGGCAGTCATAAGGGAAAGGTCGGTGTAAAGCTCGGATGTCTTTTCGTTGTAGTTTCCTGTACCTATCTGAGTGATGTACTGCACCTCGCTGCCGTTCTTTCTTGTGATAAGCAGCAGCTTTGAGTGTACCTTCAGATTTTCGGGACCGTACATTACCTTGCAGCCTGCCTTTTCAAGGCGCTTTGACCACTCAATGTTGTTTTCCTCGTCAAATCTTGCACGAAGCTCTACCAGAACAAAGACGTCCTTGCCGTTCTCGGCAGCGTTTATGAGGGCTTCAACTATCTTTGAGTTGGAAGCCACACGGTAAAGGGTTATTTTGATGGAAACAACGTCAGGGTCATTTCCTGCCTCGTTCAGCAGTGCGATAAACGGACGAATGCTCTCATATGGGTACGAAAGCAGAATGTCTCTGCGGAGTATCTGGGGGATCATGGGCGCACCGTGTATTACCTCGGCAGGGCGCTGTGGAGATACGGGGGTGTAGAACATTTCGGGGTGAGCCTTTTCTATCCTGTTTCTCAGCGAGAATACAAAGGACATATCAAGGGGAGCCTTGCAGCGGGATATCTGATGCTCGTGCAGCTCCAGATTGTGGCAGAGAAATTTCTCGGCGTCATTGTTAAGGCAGCCGTATATCTCCAGTCTTACAGGGGAGAGCTTCTTACGCTTTTTCAGCAGCTCCTCCATTACCTGACGAAGATCAACATCATGGTCATAAAGAGCCTCTTCCATATTGATGTCGGCATTTCTGGTTATTCTTATAAGCGCCTTGTCGATAATGCGGTAATTTTCAAAAACGCTGTTGCAGTAACGCAGGATAACTTCCTCCGCAAGAACAAATCTGAGGCGCTCCTTGTCGGGAAGGATTATCATTCTGGGGAAGCTTCCGTTTGCGGGGATAATGCCCAGCTTTACGGAGTTTTTGGACTCCAGGTGAGTTATGGCATAGATATCCTTATTTTTTAAGAACGGGAATGGGTGACGCTTATCCACCACCTGCGGGGAGATTATGGGGCGGATCTCGGAATTGAAGAACGCCCTGAGATAGTTTTCTTCCTCAGGCTTGAGAGATGACATCTTAACGTGCTCCACGCCGATAGCGGAAAGAGCACGCATGGTGTTGAAGTAAGCGGCATCTTTCAGTGGAACAAGCTCAGTAACCTTGTGATAAATGGCGTTCAGCTGATCCTTGGGGGTCATGCCTGTCTTGTTGTCGGCTTCGTTATCCTCAACAAGAGTTCTGTCGTAAAGGGAGCCGACTCTTATCATAAAGAATTCGTCCAGATTGGACTGGAATATCTGTGAAAAAAGCAGCCTTTCGCAAAGGGGAACATTGTCGTCCGTTGCCTCTTCAAGAACACGTACATTGAATTTAAGCCAGCTGAGTTCACGATTGTCATAGCAGTTATTCATAACAGCAACCTCGCTCTATGTAATTGTATTATTTTTATTATACCCTGTCACTTAAATAAATCAAGAAGAAAAATTTGCAGCTTTGGTAAAATGCAGGTAAAGGCTCAGTCCTCACAGTAATATATAAGGTGCTTGCGTACCTCCGAAAGCATATCACGGTAAAGCTCCGTTGCATCGTTCAGACCGCAGGTCATTTCGGGGTCATTCAGGAAGCCGTTGAAAGCAACATCAAGGTCCTTTGTTTCATACGCCCTTACCACCTGAGCCTGATTGCCGCAGTGGCGGAGTGTGAGACAAAGTATGTCCTCGGGAAGAGCGCCTGCCGCAACGGGGCGGACAGCTCCACGGCTGATAAGTGCATTTGTCTGCACAGCCGTGCCCTCAGGCAGATTTTCCACCTGACCGTGGTTTGGCATGATAACAGGGCAGATAAAGTTTCCGCCGCCTGCCAGCGCACGCACCATAGCCGCAACCTCAGTGGTTCCTGCCGACTTCGGCAGAGGCTCGCCGTTCATGTATCTTTTCACACGGGAAGCCTTGTCGGAGACTATTTTCTTTTTGTACGCCGCAGTGATGGGGGAGAACTTCCAAGAGTTCATTTCCTTCACATTTCCCGTGTACCATGGGGGACAGAAGCCTGCGGTAATCCTGTCGTTCTGGGCAGGGATAAGACCGTACCGCAGGAACAGGTCAAACTTTACCTTGTGAGCGTCCGCATCGGGATTATTCTTGTATTCATTGGCCCTGAACTCGTAGCCGTTTGATACGTATTTTTCCGCATATTCCGTAAACATGGGGAAAAGATTCTCACCGCAGAATGTGATCTCGTCAAACCATGAATAGCCGTCGATGCCCAGCAGATTTGTCTTGATATCACGCCGCCTTACGCCTGTGATGCCTTTGCTTTCGCAGACGATGGTTGCCAGCATATCACGGCAGGAGTGAGTGGAGCAGTCAGCTCCCACAAGCTTCATTTTCGGGAACACCTTTTTCATTACCGAGATACATTCCGCCATGGGAGTGCACAGGCTTATGACCCAGGCATTGGGGCAAAGCTCACTTATTTTTCTTGCATATTCAGCGCATACAGGCATTATTTTAAGCGCCCTTATAACGCTGCCCGGCCCGGAGTTTTCCACAGACGGCTGGAAAATGCCGTAGGTCTCGGGGAGATGAAGCTCGGTCACAAGCTCTTCAAGGCTTCCGGGGTCAAAGGACAATATGACAAAATCAGCGTCCCTGAGGGCTTCCTCCGCTTCATCACAGGCAAGATAGACCACATCGCCCTTAACTCCGCCATGGTCATGTATCCCGTTGCCTATGACCTCGTTTGCCAGAGCACGGGACTTGTCCGTATCGTAAAGCCTTACCATAGCGCAGATATCCTCGCCCGAAAGCTCGGGGATAAGCTTCCAGCCGAAGTTATCCGAACCGCCGCCTATGTAAGCGATATTCAGCCGTTCACTGTTCATTGTCATTGTCCTTTCAAGCTAATTTTACTATTATATATTATGCAATAAAAGCGTGATTTTGTCAAGAGAGATAAAAATAAATGAGATATAATTTAATGATGTGGCATTAAGTGCAGTATGTAAGTTAATAAGTCAAGGACCTATTAAGTTATATCTGATTTATTCGAGAGCAGCTGCTCTCCGCTTGACCTGCAGGCTAAAATGGTGTATAATAAAACTACAGCAAAAATGATGATAAAACGGAGGTAATGTATGCCGTCACTTGTTAAGAAATTGATAAGCAGCTTCAATCCGCCCGATATCCGCAAATTCTATAAGATTCACCGTGAAATAGTACATTTCATGGTGCGCAGCGCCGTTAAAGTCAATGACGGGCATTTTGATAAATATGTGACCGCTCCCGACGGACATAATATCCGTGTGAGGATATACCCGCCCAGAACCATAGGAAACAGCACAAGACTGCTGGTGTTCTACCATGGCGGCGGCTGGGTCATCGACGATATCGACAGATACCACAAGGTCTGCCGACAGCTGGCGGAAATGACGGGAAGCTATGTGCTTTCGGTGGATTACCGCCTTGCTCCCGAGCATAAATATCCCGCAGGTCTGGACGATTGCTACGAGGTAACGAGACAGGTGTTCGCAAACGCCGCAAGATACGGCATCAAAAAGCGCAATATCATTCTTATCGGCGACAGCGCAGGCGGAAACCTCGCCGCTGCCGTTTCTCTCAGAGCAAGAGACAGGCACGAGTTCCGTGTAAGGCGTCAGATACTTATCTATCCCGCCACAGCCTGTGAGTTCGGCGACGATTCACCGTACCTCTCCATGAGGCAGAACGGAAAGGGCTGCCTGCTCACCGCAGAGCGCATGAGGGGCTATCTTGACCTGTACCTTAATGATATCTCTCAGAAGGACGACCCATATGTATCGCCCATAAAGGCGGCGTCTCTCAAGGGCCTGCCCGAAACGCTTATCATTACTGCCGAGAATGATCCTCTCCGTGACGAGGGCGAGGCTTTCGGAAAGCGGCTTTACAATGCGGGAGGCAATGTGAGAGCATTCCGTATCAAAAATGCCTATCACGGATTTTTCGGTACAGACCTGCTCCGTCACCCTCACGCCAAGGAAGCTGTGAGCATCATAATGTATTTTCTCCGTTTAACGGATTGACCGAGGTGTTTTATATGCGCAGAGAAAGCAGTGCGCCGTGGAGCCGCCTTGATAATGCGGCTAAAATTTTCCCATCTACAGTTGAGGGCGCCGATACCCGTGTGTTCAGATTTTCCTGCGAGCTTACCGACGATATTGACCCCTATGTGCTGCAAAGGGCTGCCGAGAATGCGGCTGCCAGCTACCCTAATTTCAACGTGATAATGAAAAAGGGGCTTTTCTGGTACTATCTTGAAAGCTGCGACTTAAAACCGCAGGTTAGCGAGGAATCCCTGCCCGTCTGTGCCGCAATATATGAAGATGATGTCCGCAGCCTGCTTTACAGGATAACTTATTACGGCAAGCGGATAAATCTCGAGGTGTTCCACGTCCTTGCAGACGGCACGGGAGCGCTGATGTTCCTTAAAACCATCGTTTACCGATACATCATTTACAGATATCCCGAGCTGTTCGGCGACTGCCCGCCTGTGCTTGACGAAGACGCTTCCTTTTCCCAGAAAAGTGATGACAGCTTTCAAAAGTATTATGACAAGAGTGTCAAAAAGCGCAGCGTGAAGATGATAAAAGCCTTCAGGCTGAAAAGCGAGCGGCTTGAAAACAACAAGCTTCTTGCGATAGAGGGCTTTGCATCGGTAAAAAGCGTTATCGCAGCGGCTCATAAGTATGAAACTTCTCTCACTGTATTCCTGACAGCGCTGTATATAAAGGCACTGAGCATGGAAATGCCTCTCCAGAGCAGGAACCGTCCCATTGTTATAAATATCCCCGTAAACCTCAGAAGATATTTTCCCTCCGAGACCGCAAAGAATTTCTTTGGAATGATATCGGTGCAGTACAACTTCACTGAAAGAAGCGGCGAGATGGAGGACATCATTGCCGTGGTGAACGAGGAGTTCAAAAAGCAGCTTACGAAAGATAATCTTGCCATACGCATGAACAGCCTTGCGGCGCTGGAGCACAATCCCTTTGTAAAGATCTCCCCTCTGCCGTTTAAAAATGAGGTGCTGAGGATCGCAAGAAAAATAGGCGTAAAGGGCGAGACATCCGTTATCTCCAATGTGGGAAAGGTTGATATGCCCAAGGAGTTTGACGGGCTTATAAAGCGTTTTTCGGTATTTGTAAGCACCCAGAATATCCAGCTGAATATATGTTCGTATAAAGATGAACTGCAAATGGGCTTTACATCAAGCTATGCGGCAACGGACGTTCAGCGGAACTTTTTCAGGTCGCTTACCGAGCTTGGCATAGATGTTACCGTGAGAAGCAATGATTCTTACGCTGAAAAGCCTTTGGAAGGAGATGACACATCATGCAGCAGTGCAGAAAATGCAGAGTAAATGTCGATGGTGATAAGGGCAGGTGTCCTCTCTGTCAGGGCGAGCTTACAGGCGAAAGGGAGCGGGATATGTTCCCACGCATTGCCGAGCCGAGGTTTGGCAGCGAATTTCTCATAAAGCTTATTTCATTCATTGCCATATCGGCGATAGTCATTTGCGCCGCAACGGATTATCTTCTCAGCGGCAGGCTGTCGTGGTCGGTCATATGTATAGCAGGCGTTATCTGCGCATGGCTCACCACATCTGTTGGCATCGCCTACCGCAAAAGGATACTGAAAAACATCACCTGGGAGCTGTTCCTGATAACAGCGCTGTCGGTGCTGTGGGACAGGTTCACAGGCTGGCGTGGCTGGTCACTGGACTTCGTTCTTCCGTGTGCCTGCGTGTGTGCAACAGTGTCCATTTTCATAATTGCAAAGGTGCTGAAAATGAAGTCGGGCGAATATATCCTCTACCTTATCATAGGCGGATTTTACGGGCTTCTGCCGCTGATATGTTTGTTTGCGGGACTGGTTAAGATAAACTACCCGTCAGTCATATGCGCCGTGATAAGCGTTATCTTTATGGCGGCACTTTTCCTTTTCAGAGGAAGCTCCACCACGGCAGAGATAGAAAGAAGATTTCACTTATAAAATAAACAAGCCTCTTACGCTTGATATGCGGAGGAGGCTTATCGTTTATTTATTCGGCATTTGCGGAATTTCTGAGGATAATATCATAGACCGTCAATGTTCTTCCGTCACAGTCGTTTTCCATTTGGTCAAGTATCTTGTCAAGTACACGCACTTCATTTTTGTCTGTGCAGGTATCTCTGTATCGGATAATTTCGGGAGCGGCGCCCGATGAAAGGTCGCTCATCATGCTAAAGCTGAAGTAGGGTAGATTTCCCTTGCTGTATTCGTTCAGGTCATATTTTGCGATAACTCCGTCAATGTTGCAGAAGCTGAGGGCGGCAAACATTATCACAAATGCCGTGACAGTCACCTTTGAGAGATTGACTTTTTTTGTTATGACTGACAGAATGACCGATGTGAAAAGCACGAACAGAAGCAGCATAAACCAAGATGTGTAAACTCTCAGCTGGGTAAGACCGTAAACCCTTATATACATGAACATTTTGCTTACAGCGGTGGATATGAGCAGAAGTGTGAATACGCTGAGTATGCAGGTCATTGCCTTGACCGATGCGGGACGCTCTTCCTTGTCGTTATCCTTGCAGAAAAGGTTAAGGGCAAGAATAATCGCCAGATTTATGACAGATACAAAGCACAGCTCAAAAAATCCACGGCGGGCATATTCGGAGTAGATAGTGTCATTTGAGGGAAGCTTATCCATAAATGCGGAGAGAAAATAGCTGAGCTGGGAGAAGAAAAAGATAACATAAAGCACGCAAACGGGGAGTGCGGAGAAAACGCCCGCAACAGGTGAAAGAAAACGTACCGAGCGGAGATCCTTCTCGTAGTTCTCATCTTTCAGCAGCTCCTTTGAAAGCTGCTTTTCCGATGCACGGCAGCCGGAAAAGATGTAGAATGCAACAGGCAGACCTATAATCAGTTGAACGATGAATATTATGACTTTGGTAAAGCCGTCGTTCATGATAGATGAGATTATGCGGCTGAAATTATCATCAGCGCTCATAAGCAGCCCGCATACGACAAGTGTGGCAGGCACGGCGATGATAAGCCCCAGCAGAGCGCTTTTGATGTTCTTGCCCGAGGAGCTTTTCTCGGCGGGAGCTTTCAGTGCCGCTGCACTTGCGCCGTATTCGGCAAAGGGTATTATCATAAGCGAGCCGAACATATCCGCAGGGAAGGATCTTCTTATGGTGCGGAAGCGTTCATCGGAATCCGCAAGCTTATCATACGCCAGCACCAGGAGTACAAATATCAGGTCAAGAAACTGTATCAGCAGATTCGAATTTATAAAAATATTAACCGAAAATGAAATGCACAGGGCAATGCGCAGCGCTTTTCTAAACGTAAATTTAGTGCGGTTCACAGGATATATGAGGCAGAAAACCGTAAGCAGAAGAGCAAATATCATTGCTCCCAGACCCATTCTGCCCTCTGTGAACAGAGGAACAGCAAAAAGCTTTACCGATAAGAAGCCGAGAGCGGCTGCAATATAGGCAAATATCATCTCACGGGCGGAAAAGGTATATTTCTTTATTACCTCAGGGTGATATTCCTGATATGCAGGTGTGTTATTTACAGGCATTTCATTCATGGCTGACCGTTCCTTTCGTCACTTTCGTTATTTTCAGGCTCAGGGTCGGGGGCATATTCCAGAATATCACCCGGCTGACAGTTAAGGGTCTTGCACAGCTTTTCGAGGGTAGAAAAGCGCACAGCCTTTGCCTTTCCTGTTTTTAGGATAGATAGATTTGCCTGAGTGATGCCTATTTTTTCGGCAAGCTCACCCGAACCTATCTTCCTTTTTGCCATTACCACATCAAGGTTTACAATAATTCCCACAGTGCAAAACCTCCTTAAATTGTAAAGTCATTTTCTTCACGGAGACGTATTGCTTCTGTGAAGCAGTTCTTGATAACACGGAGGATAAGTCCGATAAAAGCGGCTGCAAAGGTGATAACAAAAACAAGTATCCTGAATCTTGCAAATATCAGGGTAACTACGGCTATTGCAAAGCAGCAGTATGAAAGTATTTTCAGCAGCTTTACGTTCTCGTCAATGAACACCTTTTCGCTGCCGATGTTCTTTATAAGCTTGTTGAGCACGAACAGTATAACAAATCCGAATGCGGCGCACACATAAAAGGTTATCAGCAGAGGGACTGTTACGTTATCTCGCTGGAACGATATCTGCTCATACATTTTTGCGGCATATGGCATAAGGAACAGCGCCGCTGTGCAGAAGACTATGGCTACCTTGATAAGTGCCGATGTTATCGCTATTGAACGTTTTTCTTTTGTCATTTTTCAAAGCACCCTTTCAGATGATATTATGATCGATGTGTACACGTTTCATTACATATATAATATCACACTGAAATGCGTTTGTCAATACCTTTTTACTGAAAAACAATAATTTTTATTTGATATGCAAAAAAGCAGCCGATAACATCAGCTGCTTTGTAAAATAAATATCAGAATGAAATAAACCCGCCGCCTGTTTCAACGGGAGCGCAGGACAAGATATAATCGCTGTTGCGCTGAAGTCCGTTCTGTGCGATTATGGATTCAACGGTGTATTCTGCCGTTGTGGGCGTGTTGTTTTCCTGCGACAGATGCCCGAGGATAAGCCTTGTTGTGCCGCTTTTTATAAGCTCCGCTCCGAAATTTCCGCTGTCATCATTTGAAAGATGGCCGTGGTCTGAGCGGATACGCTCCTTTAAATAAACGGGATAAGGCCCGTTCCTCAGCATATTCACATCGTAGTTTGCTTCCAGCAGCACTGCGGAAGAGCCTGTGACCGCATTTCTGACAGTATCGCTTACAAAGCCCAGATCTGTGCATACGCAGCAGCTTTTGCCGTCGGAAAAATCCACACGGTAGCCGCATGACTGAGGCGTATCGTGGGAAGTCTCAAAGCAGCTTACCGCCATATTTCCTATGCAGACCTCGCCCGACATATCATAGCTGTGGGAATTTATATATCCGCCGTCAAAAAGAGTATCCATGGTCATGCTCTGAGCATAAACGGGAATGCCTGTCTTTTTGGTGAAATTTTTCAGCCCGCTGATGTGGTCGGAGTGCTCATGGGTGATGAAAATTGCTTTCACCGCCGATGTGCTGAGACCGTTCAGCTCCAGCGCATTGCATATTTTCCTGCATGATGCGCCGCAGTCAATGAGAACGCCGCTTTCGGGTGTTCCTATGTAGGTGCAGTTTCCCTTGCTTGATGAAAATAAGGGGTATATCCTTGGCATTTTATCCTCCGTAAAACAGCTTACAATCCTGAGTCGTGCCCTGCGGGAGGCGCCTTGTCCGATGCCTTTATGGCAACGATGGTATAGCCTGTGGTTTTCTTCTGAACAACGTAGTCAACGTATTTTTCAGGCAGGGGAGTGTCGTCCGATGTGAGCGTGAGCCATGCGGGCGTAGGGGAGACATATCCGACTGTAAGTGTGTAGCTGTCGCCCGACTTCTGTATTTCCTCGATATAAGGGGAGTAGGTGAAGAACTTGGGATTTTCGGGTATTCTGTATGAGCTTAGCTCTTCGTCATAATAGAATGAGATATCCGCTGCCGCAATGGTCATATGGGTCAGATTAAGACCCGAGCCGAAAAGCTTAGCGGCGTGCTGTTCAACATCGACTTCGGGTACGATTATGTAGTCAAAGTCCATGGTGTACTTGCTTTTATCCTCGTACAGGATAATATCCCATATGGCGGCGGAGATTATTGTTTCGTTTTTGAGCTTTGTGGTCTGGTCAAAGGCTGGAGGGTCGCAGATGACTACGGGGTAGATGAACTTTGCAAACTCGTTCTTCTGCTCCGTGTTGTCCATAATGCTGTGTACCTTGTCGGAGATAAATCCGACAGTGGATATTATGCCTATGACCGACATTATGATAACAAAAACGCCTACAATGAAATTAAATACCTTTGATTTTGCCGAATTTGCGTCCGAGGGCTGGTCGCCCTCTTCCATTTCAGTCATTTCGCTTATTTCGGAAATGTCCTCATCAAAGGCGGAGTCAAGCATTTCAATGAGATCGCCGTTTTTCTTTTCAGCGGGCTTCTTTTTTTTAGACATAGCCGTTTCCTTATCGTACCTGACCGTTTCCGTCGATCAGATATTTATTTGTGGTTATCTCGTAAAGTCCCATAGGACCTCTTGCGTGGAGCTTTTGGGTGGAGATGCCTATTTCGGCGCCGAAGCCGAACATGCCGCCGTCGGTAAATCTGGTGGAAGCATTTACATAAACGCAGGCAGAATCTACCTCGCTCTTGAACTTATTAGCGTTTGAAAGGTCGTTTGTAACGATGCACTCGGAGTGACCTGTGGAATATTCCGCAATGTGTTCTATTGCCTGGGAAATGTCGTCAACCACTCTTACAGCGATGATGTAGTCGCCAAACTCGGTGGCATAATCCTCCTCGGTGGCGGGAACAACGCAGTCGCCGAGGATTCGCTTTGTCTCGGCGCAGCCCCTTATCTCTACATTATGCTCGTCAAGCTTTTTCTTCACAGCGGGAAGAAATTTTTCTGCAATGTTTTTGTGTACAAGCAGTGTTTCGATAGCGTTGCAAACGGAGGGACGCTGGGTCTTGGCATTGTCGGTGATGTTCACAGCCATTTCAATGTCAGCGCTTTCATCAACGTACAGATGGCAGTTGCCTGTGCCTGTTTCGATAACGGGGACGGTTGCGTTCTTGGTTACAGCCTTGATAAGACCTGCACCGCCTCTGGGGATAAGCAGATCAAGGTACTTGTCGCACTTCATAAGCTCGGTGGTGACTTCACGGGTGGTATCATCAACAAACTGAATGATATCCTTGGGGAAGCCTGCCTTTTCCACGGCATCTCTCATTATCTCGCAGATGCACTTGTTGGAGTTGTAAGCCTCCTTGCCGCCTCTGAGAATAACTGCATTGCCTGTTTTAAGGCAGAGTGTGGCGGCGTCAGCGGTAACATTGGGGCGAGATTCATATATCATTCCGATAACGCCCATAGGAACACGGATTTTGGTAATTCTCATGCCGTTGGGGCGAACAGAACCGTTATCCACTTTGCCGATGGGGTCTTCCAGCTTGATAAGCTCGTCAACAGCGGAAGCAATGCCCGTTATCCTGTTCTCGTTGAGCATAAGTCTGTCCTGCATGGAAACGGACATTCCGTTTTCTTTTGCAGCAGTAAGGTCTTTTTGATTTGCTTCGATTATCTTATCCGAATTTTCAATAAGCGCACGGGATATTTCAGCCAGAGCCGAATTTTTCTTTCCTGTATCGGCAACTGCCAGTATCTTTTTTATCTTTACGGCATTGGAGCCGAGAGTTTCAATATAGGTCATCTCATTACCGCCTTTCATTATTCGTGTTCATTTGCAAGAAAAATAGTTCCTACCTGCTTGCCGTCAAAGAAGTCATAAAGCACCTCGGGATTTCTGCCGTTGAGGATAGCCATGTCAAAGCCTGCTTTTGTGGCGATCTCCGCAGCGTTTACCTTTGTTATCATGCCGCCTGTGCCAAGACCTGTTCCCGCACCGCCTGCAAGGTTTCTTATCCTGTCGTCTATCTTTGTGATAACGGGGATAAGCTTTGCATCGGGGTTGCTTCTGGGGTCGCCGTCGAAAAATCCGTCAATGTCGGAGAGGATTATGAGCATATCGGCGTGGCAGAAGATGCCGACATGAGCCGCCAGAGAGTCGTTCTCACCGAATTCAAGCTCCAGCTCATCAATAGCAACGGTGTCGTTTTCATTTACGATGGGGATAACATTGTGGTCGATAAGCTTCTGGAAAGCGTTCTCAACGTTGTTTTTTCTTGGGGATTCAAGAACGTACTTTGTAAGAAGTATCTGAGCCACATTGACGTTATATTCGCCGAAAAGCTTGTCATATATGTACATCAGTTCGCACTGACCCACAGCTGCGCAGGCTTGCTTCATTGGAGTATCGGAGGGGCGTGATTCAAGACCGAGCTTTGCCATTCCGAGACCGATAGCTCCCGATGATACCAGGATTATCTCGTAACCGCTGTTCTGGATATCCGCAAGAGTTTTTACAAAGCGCTCCATTCTGCGGATATTGAGCCTGCCTGTTTTATGGGTAAGTGTGGAGGTCCCTACCTTTATAACTATTCTTTTCTTCTGATTTATATCAAACATATAAGCATCTCCCAAGTTTTAGTTGACTGTATTCTGAGGTGTTCCGTCAATGAATTTTTTCAGGTTGTCTGAGGCGATCTTCAAAAGCCTTGTCCTTGTCTGAACAGGCGCCCACGCCACATGAGGGGTGATAACGCAGTTTTTGGCTGTTAGCAGAGGATTATCCGCCTGCATTGGCTCGACTGAGACCACATCTACTCCCGCACCTGCAATAACGCCGCTGTTAAGAGCCTCCGCCAGGTCATGCTCATTTACTATAGGGCCTCTTGCGGTGTTTATAACAATAGCATTTTGCTTGCACAAAGCCAGTCTTTCGGAGTTTACAAGGTTTTTGGTCTTGTCGGTAAGGGGGCAGTGAACAGATATAAAGTCTGCCCGTGAAAATACCTCGTCTATGGAGACAAATTCAGTCTCGCTGTCAGTCTGAGGTGTTCTTGTGGCTGCGATGACCTTCATTCCGAAAGCTCTCGCTATCCTTGCAACAGCCTTTCCGATGCTTCCGTAGCCGATTATTCCCATAGTAAGACCGTCCAGCTCGTAGGTGGGAATGGTAAAGTATGAAAATGTGTCCGACCTTACCCAGCCGCCGTTATGAACGTCTGCATTGTAGTCAGCCGTGCGGCTGGCGAAGTACAGCACATATGAGAATGCCTGCTGTGCAACGGCAGAGGTGGAATATGCGGGGACGTTGCATACGGTTATGCCAAGGTCATTTGCTGCGGCAATATCCACATTGTTGTAGCCTGTGGCGCAAAGTCCGATATATCTGAGCTTAGGGCATTTTTCCATAAGCTCACGGGTAAAAACAGTCTTGTTGATGATGACCGCTTCCGCATCTCCCACACGCTCAGCCACCTTATCCTGTGGGGTAAGTGGGTAGCCTGTAACATCGCCCAGCGAATAGAAGCAGTCAAGGGAGATATCTCCCTGCGTTACCGTTTTTTCTTCAAGCAGAACTATCTTCATTCGGAAAATCCTTTCGTATGGGTCATTCTGCGGAGTCGTCCTTGTTTTCTTCCGTGCTGTCGGCTGTATCCTCTGCGATGTCGGCATTGTCGGATTTTTCATTGACCGTTTCATCAGCCGCTTCCGATTTTGCTTCAAGACGTGCCTTTTCCTCAGCCTGAGCCTTTTTCGATACCTTTACCATATCCACAACTGTCATGATAAACAGGATTATCTCTTCAAGTCCCAGAATGTAGAAAAACGGCTTTGCTTCCGAAACGTAGATGAGCATTGTTGATGCCACACCGATGAGCATATACAGCTCATATGCGTTCTTTTTCTTTTTATAGCAGAGTATCAGCATGATAACGCTGAAAATAACAAATCCAACGTGAATGTTGAATGGCAGCGGAAATCTTATAGAGTGTTCCATTTGTTTTGCAGTTCCTTTCAATATGGTTAAATATTTAATCAAATCATTATATCATATATTTGTTAAATTTTCAACACACTTTGCAAACTCCCCATACAGCGTGTTCTTCGCCGTATGGGGAGTGATGATTACTGTAGATCGCCGTGAGAAAGGGCGGTAAGGTATGCGTTGATAAAGCCGTCAAGATCTCCGTCCATGACAGCGTTGATATTGCCGTTTTCAAAGCCTGTGCGTGTGTCCTTTGCAAGGGTGTAGGGCATGAATACATAGGAACGTATCTGAGCGCCCCATGCGATCTCCTTCTTAACGCCCTTGATGTCCTCGATCTTGTCAAGGTGTTCTCTTTCCTTTATCTCGGCAAGCTTGGATACCAGCATCTTCATGGCATAATCCTTGTTCTGGTACTGGCTACGCTGAGTCTGGCAGGATACAACTATTCCTGTGGGCTTATGTGTAAGACGTACAGCGGAGCTTGTTTTGTTGACCTTCTGTCCGCCTGCGCCGCTGGCACGGTAGAAGTCGATCTCCAGATCCTCGGGGCGTATCTCGATGTTAAGGTTAGCGCCGTCCATTTCGGGCATAACTTCCAGGGAAGCAAATGATGTCTGGCGGCGTCCGGATGAATCAAAGGGGGAGATACGCACAAGTCTGTGAACACCGTTTTCGGACTTTAAGAAGCCGTAAGCATTAAGGCCCTCAACAAGAATGGAAGCAGACTTTATTCCCGCTTCATCGCCGTCAAGGTAATCAAGTGTAGTTACCTTGAAGTTGTGGCGCTCAGCCCAGCGGTTGTACATTCTGAACAGCATCTCTGCCCAGTCCTGAGCCTCAGTTCCGCCTGCGCCTGCGTGGAATGTAAGGATAGCGTTCTTGCTGTCATATTCGCCTGTGAGCAGGGTGGTGAGCTTGGTGGTCTCCAGCTCAGCCTTGAACTTTTCAGCTTCTGCCTTAAGCTCTGCAACAGTAGCTTCGTCCTCGTCATTGCCCTCTTCAACGGTAAGCTCTATCATTGTAAGAGTGTCCTCGAGCATTTCGTTGAGCTTCTTGTAGTTTTCTATGGTAGCCTCATTCTGCTTTATGGTCTGCATAACCTTCTGGGAGTTCTCCAGATCGTCCCAGAAGCCGTCGGCAGCGGACTGCTCCTGAAGCTTTGCGTTATCTTCTTTGAGCTTGTCAATGTTAAGAATATTGTAAAGGTCAGCCATATCCTTGCGGTAGCCTTCCAGTTCCAGTCTGAGTTCGTCAAGTAAAAGCATATATCAAATTCCTTTCAGTTAATAAGTATTTTGTTGTGACAGATAAGCTGCGTCAGAAAATTGCGTCCCTGTGCCTGTATTCGATGTATTTCTTGATAGGCTCCCTTACAGGCGGGCAGATATCCTCAGGGATACGGTCAATATCGAAGAATTTCAGCTCCATGACCTCTTCGGGCTGCATTTTCATCTCGCCCGAATATTTGCGGCAGATATACACAATGTCAATGGTGCTTACCTCGTCCCCATTGGGATAGGTGTAATGCTGTTCCGTGCCGGAAAATACGCCGAACAGTTCAAGGCTTTCGGCAGTAAGTCCCGTTTCCTCCAGAAGCTCCCTTGCCGCAGTGTCCTCCACCTTTTCAAAAAGCTCCACAGCACCGCCGCAGTATGACCATGTGCCGTTGTCGGCACGCTTCTGTAAAAGTATCTGTCCCCGGGAGTTTTCAACTATAACGCTTGCGGCAGCATGGATTATGGGACGGTGCCCAACATATTTTCTTATCTCGGATACATATCCCATAGTCACTGCTCCTTTCAGAAATATCTTGAAATTTCCTCTGCCGATTTTTTATGAGGGCAGTCAGGCTCCTCGGCAGGATAGCCCAGTGCGATAACAGCCGCAACTCTTTCGGTATCGGGCAGAGAAAGTATCTCGGACAGCTTGTCGCCGTCAACGATACCCATTATAACGCAGCCGATGCCCATATCATGCGCAGCAAGGCAGAATGTCTGAGCGGCAATGCCTGCGTCATACATTTCCCAGCTGTCGCCCAGAGGAGTGGTGAAGCTTCCGTCACGCTCATATCCGCATATGCCCTTTACTATGCTCTGAACGGCAATGCAGCCGCAGTTTCTGATAATGTCATGGTTGTGGGCAAAGCCATATACAGCCTCATCAGCGATCTTTTCGATGAGAGCCTTGTCTGTGACAATGTTCCATCTGGTGGTCTGAGAGTTTTTCCACGAGGGAGCATAGGCAGCCGCACCGATTATCTCGTTGATAGTTTCCTTTGAAACAGGCTTGTCGGTGAATTTTCTCACTGTGCGCCTTGTCTTTATTCCTGTGATAAGCTCCATATATATCAATCCTTTCCGTTATTTGCGGCAGAATCAGTCTTTATCTCCTTATAGGTCTTGAGGTGGCGGAATCTGCGGTGAATGAATTTATTATCATAGAATTTCTGAGCGCTGTAAAGACCCGTATAGCCCGAAAGCATATACGATATGCCGATGACCAGCGCATAATAGGGGAGACCGTCCGCTCCGAAAAGCTCAATGGTCAGCAGGAGCGTTGCAAAGGGGCAGTTGGTAACACCGCAGAAAACCGCAGCCAGTCCCACAGCAGCCCCGAAGGAGTGGGAAAGTCCCAGCAGGCCGCCGAAAAAGCAGCCAAAAGTAGCGCCTATGTAAAGTGAGGGCACTATCTCTCCGCCCTTGAAGCCGCAGCCCAGGGTAAGAGCTGTCAGCAGCATTTTCAGAATGAATGCCTCGGGTCGGCTCTGACCGATAAAAGCCTTTTTGATGATATCAGTGCCTGCGCCGTTGTAGTCAAAGCTGCCTGTCAGCGCATATATCAGCATGGATATCGCCGCAACTATAGCTCCGCCTGCAAGGATTCGCAGGTATGGGTTCTTGATGTATTTTTTGTAAAGCTCCGCTGTTTTGCTCATTATCTTGCAGAAAACAATGCTCGCTATCGCACCTGCTATACCCATAATTATAGTTCGTGCCAGCATGAAATATGAGTCGGCATGGAACTCAGGAATATAGCGGACGAGGAATGATGTGGGCTTTACGTGGAACCAGTCCGCCACCATTGCCGCAGTCAGTGACGACAGCAGGCAGGGGACTATTGCCGAGTAATGGGCAATGCCCACTACAGTCACTTCAATAGCAAACACCGCAGCAGCGGCAGGAGTGCCGAACAGTGCGGAAAAGCCTGCAGCCATGCCGCACATTATGAGCATGGAGTAATCGTTCCTGTTGAGTTTAAGTGGCTTTCTCAGCGGAGAGATAAGGCTTCCGCCCAGCTGGAGCGCCGCACCCTCTCTGCCTGCCGAACCGCCCAGCAGATGGGTTATCAGCGTGGCTATGAAAATAAGGGGCGCAGTTTTTATAGATACCTTTTCTTCTCCTCTTGCACCCTTGATGATGCCGTTGGTGCCGTGGTCGTTGTCCATTCCGCAGAGCTTGTAGAGCCACACGATAACAACGCCGCCCAGAGGGAGAAGCATTACGAGAAACGGATTTGCAGTGCGTATCTGGGTCACCTTGTCAAGAGCCATATGGAAAAACGAGCATACAACTCCTATGAAAATGCCCGAGCATACGGCTATGCACAGCCATTTCAGGAAAACGGTGTATTGGTACAAGACATTTTCCCTGTCGGAGAATATCCCTTTGAATCTCACAATATCCCTCCGATTATTTTGCAAGCGCAAGGAGCAGCTCTCTTAAAAGCTTGCAGGCAATGGCAGTCGATGCGCCGCTCTGATCGTAATGAGGCGAAAGCTCGTTCATGTCAGCGCCTACGATGTTCAGCTCTTCGCCAATGAGAATGATAGCTTCAAGCAGCTGATTGAAAGAAGCTCCCCCTGCTTCGGGAGTGCCTGTTCCGCAGAAATATGCAGGGTCAAGCACATCAAGGTCAATGGTGAGATACACGTTCTTGTCTTTAAGACGGCTCACAACATCGGGGAGACCTCTGAAAGAAACTCCGCCTATGTCGGTCTTGTGCATTTCGGTGTGCTCTGCCGCAAACCTGAACTCGTCCCTGTCGCCGCTTCTTATGCCAAACTGGAATATCCTGCCGTCGCCTATGATGTCATGGCAGCGGTGGATAACGCAGGCATGGGAAAGCTGCTGACCAAGATAGTCGTCACGCAGGTCTGCATGAGCGTCAAAATGAAGTATATAAACGTCATTATCATATTTCTTTGCCACTGCACGGAAAATTCCCAGAGTAACAAGATGCTCGCCGCCAAGCATTATGGGCAGCTTGCCTGCATCAAGTATCTCCTTTGTCCTTGCCTCGATATCGTCAAGAGCGGATTCGGGGGAGCCGAAGCGCAGCTCAAGGTCGCCTGAGTCAAAGACCTTCAGGTCAAGCAGGTCTTTGTCCTGATATGGCGAATATGTCTCTATCCCGAAGCTTTCGGAGCGCATTGCAGCGGGGCCGAAGCGTGTTCCTGGACGGAACGATGTGGTGCTGTCAAACGGTGCGCCGAAAATGACCGTATCTGCTTCCTCAAAGGGAACATCGCAGCCGATAAAGCATTTAATCTCAGGTTGCATTATCCAGAAGCTCCTTTACATAGTTTGGTATTGCGAAACAGCCCTTATGCAGGTCTGTGTTGTAGTATCTTGTCTTTATTCCGAGAGCGTTCCACCTGTCAGCGTCAAATTTAAGGGGGTCAACAGTCTTGGAGGCAAAGCCGAAAAGCCAGTGTCCCGAGGGATATGTGGGGATATGTGCCTGATATACACGGCAGATATCGAAAAATTCCTTTATGCGCTTGTGCGCTCTCTGCATTGCCTTTGCGTCATCGTCATAATAGGGGCTTTCGTGCTGATTTACCAGAATGCCGTTTTCGGTAAGGGCATTATAGCAGTTGCCGTAAAATTCGCTGGTGAAAAGACCTTCTCCGGGGCCAAAGGGATCGGTGCTGTCAACGATTATAAGGTCGTAGCAGTTTTCCTTTGTGCGCACATATCGCAGGCCGTCCTCAAAGTGGAGATGCACCCTTGGGTCATCAAGCTTGCAGGCAGTCTGAGGAATATACTTGCGGCAAACATTCACCACTTCCTCATCTATCTCCACCATGTCGATGTGTTCGATAGTGTCATAGCGCGTAAGCTCACGGACAGTTCCGCCGTCGCCTGCGCCTATAACGAGCACCTTTTTTATATCAGGGTTGGAAGCCATTGCAACGTGGGTTATCATTTCGTGATAGATGAACTCGTCCTTTTCGGTGAGCATCATTATGCCGTCAAGGGTAAGAAATCTGCCGAACTCGGGGCTTTCAAAAACGTCAATTCTCTGAAATTCGCTCTGTCCGCTGTAATACTGCTTGTCAATTCTGATAGACATTTTAGCGTCCTTTGAATGATATTCGCTGAACCATAATTCCATGAAAATCAGCCGCCTTTCTTAATTCTTTTTCTTCCGCTGCTTTGGTGCGGGAAGCTCGCTGTAAAGGGTATCGAACAGCTGTGATATAAAAGTCCTGTCCTCTGCATTTTCCACAAGGAGCATCGGCTTTGCCCCCTCATAGGGAAGCTCTCTGGGAGCATCTGGCATAAGCCTTTGGGCTGAGGAAAAATCCTTTACAAGAAATTTGTTGTCATATATGCCGCCCACAAGCTTGCTGCGGAAATATATCATGTATTCACCCATCATTTTGCGTGTAGTTATCTCATCAAGCCCCGACAGGCAGTCGAGAATATAGTCAAGATATTCTTTTGATGAAGCCATATATCATTCCTTTATTACCCTTATCTTCTCAATGTTCATATCCTCGGTACCTGTCATAAAGCAGCCACGCTTTTTGCTGTAGTCGATATTTTCAAGTATCTCTGGAGTGAGAAGCTCGCCGGGGGCGATAATGGGTATTCCGGGAGGGTAGCACATAACAAACTCGCAGGATATCCGTCCCGCACTTTCCATAATGGGCAGGACTTCCTGCTCGCCGTAGAAAGCAGCCTTTGGGGAGAGCATTATCTTGGGGTTTATGTACTCATGATCCACATGGCCTGCGCTTTCCTTGCCGAAGCGCCTTTTTATCTCGGACAGTGCTGAAACAAGGCGCTCGATATCCTTCCAGCGGTCGCCGGGAGACATGATTGCAAGCACATTTCCAATATCGCCAAGCTCCATCTGGATATCGTAGGAGTCCCTGAGAATGTCATATACTTCAATTCCCGCAAGACCGATATCTCTTGTATATATGGACAGCTTTGTCTTGTCAAAGGCGAAGATATCATCGCCGTTCACAAGCTCGTCGGAATAAGCGTAATATCCGCCTATCTTGTTTATCTCCGTGCGTGCGTATTCTGCGGACTTTACTACCTGAGCGCAAAGCTCCCTGCCCTGAGTAGCATAGTATTTTCTTGCAATATCAAGGGAGGACAGCAGCAGATATGAGCCGCTTGTGGTTTGTGTAAGGTTGATTATCGCACGCACATGACCCTCGGATATCCCTGCATTCTTTCCCACCAGCAGAAAGCTGCTCTGGGTAAGGGAGCCGCCTGTTTTGTGCATTGAAACAGCCGCCATATCAGCGCCTGCCGTCATGGCGTTAACGGGCATATTCTCGCCAAAATAAAGGTGAGTGCCGTGAGCCTCATCGACCAGCACCTTCATGCCGTGAGCGTGAGCGATCTCTGTTATCTTCCTGAGATTGGAGCAAATTCCGTAGTATGTGGGGTTGTTAACAAAAACCGCCTTTGCGTCGGGATTATCAATGATAGCCTGCTCAACGTCCTTTACGCTCATGCCCAAAGGAATACCAAGCTTGTGGTTAACTCCCGGATTTACATAAACGGGAACAACGCCGCTTACTATCATAGCGTTGATGGCGCTGCGGTGTACGTTTCTGGGGATAATTATTTTATCCCCTTCCTTACAGACGGAAAGTATCATGGATTGAACGGAGGAAGTGGTTCCGTTTACCATAAAAAAGCAGTGACCTGCCCCGAAAGCTTCGGCGGCAAGTCGCTCTGCGTCCCGAATAACGGAAACGGGGTGACAAAGGTTGTCCAGTGGCTTCATGGAGTTAACGTCCACGGACATACAGGTCTGACCGAGAAATTCGGTGAGCAGGGGATTGCCCTTTCCGTGCTTATGACCGGGCACATCAAAGGGTACGACTCTTGCTTCGTTGTATTTCATCAGCGCTTCATATATAGGCGCATTTTCCTGAGTGTACTGCATTGCTTAAATTTCCCCCTCGCTGGCAGGCAGGCGGCTTATGGATACTCCCCATACAACAGCGTCAGCGATCATGCCGACTGCGCACATAAGAATTGCGTTTGCCATATGAAATAACTCATCAAGCCCGCTGAAGTATATAGCGGTAGTCCGCCAGAAAAACAGAATATAGGCGGTGTAGCCCGCACATAAAACATAGATCACAATGGATAGAATAAACTGAAACTGAAGTCTGTCCGCAGCGATGCCGAAATATTTAAGTCCCTTGGCGTTTAAAAGCGTTACGATAAGAGCGGAAACAGTAAATATCACAGGCCATACAAGATTATCAAGCATATCGCTTTTGGCAAGAGATTCTGCTATCGGGTCTCTCCAGCCGTCAACCTGATAAATATAATAGTTGTCTCCTACGGCATACTTATCGCTTTCAAATTCATAGACAGTGAATTCGTCGGTGTGATACTGACCGTACAGATCCTTATATTTATATGCCGCATTGGCAACAGTGTATTTTTCTTTGCCGCCGCTTTTATAAAAGTTGCTGTTTTCGGTGCTGAACTCGGAAATATCGGTTATCTGTGCAGTTATCCTGTGATATTTTGTATTTTCCTTTATTCCCCATGCCAGCCACAGCAGCGAAACTGTAAGCACGGTGAAAGCGCATATAAAACAGGCAGTCTTTTTCAGATTTTTTGTCACAGTATCAGCTCATTTCAAGGTGTATCAGAATATGTTCATTCCGCTGAATATCTCAATCATTTCACGTCTCAAAAGATCGTTTATCTCAAGACGGCGTTTGGGTGCAAGCTCGTAGGTGTCGGTATTGAAAAGATAATTCTGGAGGAATATCTCCTTTATCATCATTTTTGTATGGAAAATATTTGCCTGATAAACGTTGATGTCGATAGCGTCATACTTTTCAAGGGTGTCCTTGGCGATATAGTCCTGAATGGAGGTGATATCATGGTCGATGAAAAGCTTTTTGCCCTTTTCGTCACGGGTAAAGCCTCTTACTCGGTAATCAATGGTAATGATATCGGAATCAAAGCTGCCGATAAGATAATCAAGTGATTTAAGAGGAGTTATCTCGCCACAGGTGGAAACGTCAATATCAACACGGAATGTGGTGATGGCGTTGTCGGGGTGAAACTCGGGATAGGTGTGAACAGTTAAATGGCTCTTGTCAAGATGCCCTGCAATATCCCTTTTCTGGGGAACTCCACGCATATTGCAGGACTCGTCAATATCGTCCCTGTCAAGGTGTTCCTCGGAAATAAGCAGCGTGACCGACGCACCCTGAGGCTCGTAGTCCTGCTTTGAAATGTTCAGTACGTGTGCACCGATAGCATCGGTAACGTCGCAGAGGATCTTGGTAAGTCTATCGGAGTTATACTGTTCGTCGATATACTTAATATAGTCCTGCTGCTCCCTGGGACTCTTTGCATAGCAAATATCATAGATATTGAAGCTTAGAGTTTTGGTGAGATTATTAAACCCGTAAAGCTTGAGCTTATCGTTCAACCCTAACATCACGTTCCTTTCGGATCATATTTTAACAAAGCTTTTTTGCAAAGCAAAGCCGCTCCGATGTAATACTAATATCTAATCAACCTACAAACAAATTCTCGGCTTTGCCTATAGAACGATCAGAGTTTAGCATAAGCATATTTATACATTATAACACATTATATATAATAACCGCAATCCACCCAAAAGTCAAGGGAATTGCCAAAAATAAAAATTATTTTTGCTGTAACCGATTACGCTCGAAAACAAAATTCGGTAACTGATTTTTTTCCGTGATGCGCATGATAAGCCTTGCAGGGCGCTTTCTTATAATGTGACAAATTGGTTACATTTATAATAATTATTGACATAAGCTGCAAAATACGGTAAAATTAAATAAGTGTTGAACAAACAAAGAAAAATACTGAAAGGATCTCGAAAATGAAGCGTTATACCAGAAGAGCTTTGGCGCTTGTGTCGGCAGCGGTAATGGTCATGTGCGGCGGATCGTCCGCATTTGCAGATTTTACCGACCCCGCTTACGCTTATGCCGATTTCAGCAGGAACAAAACGGACAGCAGCGATACTGCGTCAGGCGGCGATAATACGGACACTACTGACGAAGATACCGTCACCGATGATACAGATAACACGGACGACGGCGCTGACGAGGTAACTGACGATACCGAAACAGGGCAGACCACTGAGGAAGTGGATACCTCCGACGGCGTTGTTACCAAGCCCGCAAAGGAAGTTACCATTTACAGCTATAAATCCACAGTCTATGCAGGGGATACCTTTAAAATTGGCTGCCGCCTGAAGCCGTCAAATTCGGACGATGTGCTGACCTATTCCAGCTCCGGCAAAAAGGTGGCAACGGTTGATTCCAAGGGAAATGTCACCGCAGTGGCAAAGGGCACGGCGATAATCACAGTAAAGGCATCATCGGGCGTAAAGGATAGATTTGCCCTTACCGTCAAGGCAGCTCCCGTTGAGGAGGATACCTCTTCCGATGATATTATCGAGGATACAGGCGATAACGGTGATAACAGCGGAAGCGACAGCAAAACACCTGCTTCATCTTCCGATAAAGCAAAGTCCATTGAGCTTAAACACAGCTCCGTGACTATATATGAGGGCGATACATATAAGATAATCTACGAGCTGGCTCCCTCCGACTGCACAGATACTGTTTCATTCCGCTCGCTCAATAAGGCAGTGGCTTCCGTAAGCAGTGACGGCGTTGTCACCGCAAGGGGAGCAGGCAACACAAGGATCGTCTGCAAAACAGGCAGCGGAAAAAGCATAAAGCTCAACGTCAATGTTGTTTCCGTTATGAGCCAGGAAGAGCAGGATAAGTCATATGAGGAAAAGATAACCAAGGAATATGACGCAAACGGCGATCTGGTTCCTTCAATGGTAAAATTTGCCGAGGAATCCGCAGGCGTTCAGGTAGGTCAGAAAGTCCTGCTTGATGCAAGGATATATCCCGCAGGCGCAAAATATACGTACACCATCGAGTCGGATAATCCTTCTGTGGTAAATGTCAATCGCAAGGGCGAGATAACAGGCATCAAGGAAGGCAACGCTGTCATCACTCTTTCCACCGACAACGGCAAGACAGACAGCGTGTATGTCACCGTTTACGGCAGCAGGATAGCAGGAATTGACGTTTCCAAGTGGAACGGAGATATAAACTGGAAGCGTGTCAAGAGCAGCGGCAAGGCTCAGTTTGCAATGATAAGAGCTTCCTACGGCTATGAGGACACCGACCCAATGCTTGCAAAGAATGTGGCAGGCTGCGAAAAGTATGATATTCCCTACGGATTTTATCATTATATGTATGCACGCAACGTTTCCGAGGCAAGAAAGGAAGCTGCATATTTTCTGAATGCCATCAGCGACTATTCGCCCGAATATCCCGTGGTGCTGGATATTGAGGAAGATTTCTACAAGTCAATGCCAAGGCGTGATGTTACCGATATCGTCACCACGTTTATGGAAGCGCTTGAAAATTCCGGCTATTACGCAATGATATACAGCTATGCCAAGTTCTTTGACGATAATCTTATAATGGATAAGATAGAAAAGTACGATATCTGGGTTGCCTGCTGGGGCGATGAAGTAAAGCTTGCTGAAAACTACAGCTACCACTACGGAATGTGGCAGTACAGCGAGGTCGGCAGGATATCGGGAATAGATGAATATGTTGATCTCAACTACTCATTCAAGAATTATCGTGACACTATAAGAAAGTACGGACTTAACAATCTGAAAAGATAACGATACAGCAAATCTCCGCTGCTTTTGGCAGGGGAGATTTTTTTATATTTATAGATAATAGTTATCATAAAACAAAAAGTCCTTACAGAAAACTGTAAGGACTTCATGGTCGGAGTGACGGGACTTGAATGCAAAGTAAAACTTTGAGAAATTTTTATTTAGTTGTGGAAATGGCGATTTTACGCCATTTTTTTGATATGGGGTTTTAGCTGGTTGGAGATGGTTTGAGTTGGTTTCAGGTGTTTTGACCAATTATTTGACCAGGATTTGACCGAGAAGGTAAAAGGTAATTATACAAATAGCAATTCATCTAAATCATCTGATATGCTGTTATGCAATTCCTCAAGTTTTTGTAAAATGGTAAACATATTTCCTATACAATAATATATCCAAGAACTTTTTATATATGTCATAACATAATCATTCCAATCTACTTGAGGATAAGCAATTGAAGTACAATTAGTCTCTTTTAAATATGTGTACATTTTTGTTTGTAAATCGGCTTCTGTTTTTTTTGATGGTAAACCAAGTCTGCGACCACATTGTTTTGTCAATTGAAATATGACATATTCTTTGTCATATATTCCATGGGTATGTGATAATTTTACACGTATTTGATTATCATCTAATTCAAATGATATTTCTTGCGCAATCTTTTTTAGAATTTCAATTTTTTTATCCTCAGAAAAATCATTGTTAATTATATCTTTTAAATGTGGAATTATTATATTTGATTCAAAACGTTCAGGAGTCATGTCATAGAGCATAAATATTGTTTGATCTATCCATAGTCTGGCAGGGGATTTTTCTAATAAAGCATTAAATACTCTTATAAATTTGTCATCACTTAGATCTTTAATGTATAATGCTGCAAAAAATTCTTGAAATGATCTATGAGTAAATCGATATTTTAAACCTTCTTTGTGCAATACACATATAGCGTTGGTTAAATCATATATATAGTCTTCAGCTTTTATATTTGTAAACCTATTAATTCTATTTATAAGCGTTGACTCATCAAATTCAAATTCTTCTTTAATATAAGATGTAAAACAAAAATTGGCAAAGATTTTTTTGAATTCATCGTATGAAATGTTGCTTTTGATTTCTCTTTTATATCCAGATTTGGTTGCATCATGTTTAAAAAATAGGGTTTCAAATGCATTAGCATAGAAAATATGTAATTTTTCAGGTATTTCTGCATAATTCTCAAAAGTGATTAGCATTATGTTTAATAATAAAGGATTTGAAGCAAATGATGTGTGTTTCTCATATAGTGACTGATCCAATGCTTTATAAAAATGATCCTTTATTTCTTCATCATATTCTAACTTTTTTATTAGTGATAAAGATTGTATTTTGCTGAACTTCTGTGCTTCCATAACAGAAAAACGTTGTAATGAAATAAATGAATTAATTGGACGTGATGACATAATATAATAATTATCCTCATATTTATCTGAGAATTGATTTAAATTATTTAGAAAATCATCGCTCTTTTCAGATATGATTTCATCATATCCATCTAATAAAAAGATAAACAAACCGTGTTTTAAAGCATAATCAAAATAAATCTTTTCTAAATTAAATCCCAAGTTATTAACTGTGGTATAAATAAAGTCCGCAAGGGTTCCGTTAAATGTGTTGAGTCCTTTTAACTCGAGAAAAACAGGAATAAGTTTAGTTTCCTTTATTGAATTTAAAAAAAGATGTTTTAGTAAAGTGGATTTACCTATACCACCAGTACCCTCAATTATTACAAAATGTGATTTATTCAATATATTTTTTATTTGATTGGCATCAATGTTTGTGCTACCAAATAAAAGAGTGTTACATTCAAAAAAGGAGTATATATATTTAGGCTCAGTTCGATATAATAATGTTTTTATTTTGCTGTATTTTTTGTAAGCTTTGTTTAAATAAGTACTAAAGGCGGTTTTTAATTGAATTTGAGTTTTGGCTTTTGCTTCATCAATTTTTTTACCTGTAGCATCAATAAATTTTTTACAAAGATCTTCTGTTAAATTTGTAATAACCTGTTCCCAATTTATTGTTCCTGTAATATCCATATTAACCTCCGTCAAAAAGATTATTTCACAAATCTAATCTGAACATTCAATTTCAAATACTGATGACCGTCAACTTCATAAATGCTTCCAAACCCATGCTTGCTCTTGCTTGGCGTATCAAAACGGGTATTGGCAAACATATAGTTTTTAAAGGCATTATGGTTGTAGATATGGTAACATACTATGTCACCGTCATCTTTGACGATAATGTATCCGCCCGTAGCTTCATAATCTCCTGTCCACATTGTTCCGGGAACCATTCCGAGAGCAATGTTTGTCAGCAGTTCCTTGACCTTATGACGCAGAAGCACCTTATTGTCAAGGGTATTGATAATGTTCTTTTCGGCAACAATATCGGTCAGTTCCGAGATAAGATATACTTTATCCTTATAATAATGATATATCATTTCAGCAAAGATTTTCGGCATTTCCGTCATAACCATTTTAAGGTTAAAGTCGAGAATTTCGTTATCGGTTTGAACAAATTCTACGCTTGTTCCGAGAGAAGCAAGATAATCAAATTTGTCCTTGAAATACTTGAAATCGTGAAATGTTTGTATTTCGCTGTCGGTGAGCTTATGTCCCGTAAGTTTGTATGTAAAGTTTGTTGCTCCCGAAGCATTGAAAAGAGTGGACGGACTGCCAAGCTGGGATTTTATGCTGAAACCGAAAGTATCATCACGTCCCGACATTATATCGTGTACCATAATGTGAATATCGGCCTTGTCCTGTGATTTGGCTTTTAAAGTCTGACATTTGATTGATTCGGCAAAGTTCCATACTTCGGGAAGTTCAAAAGCCCCTTTGGCATTTTTACTGTCCCTAATGCCCGAAAGCAACTTGTCTGTCTGTTCAATAAAGCTGCTGATGGGAACACTGCAAAAGACTTCACCGGTTTCGGCATTGATGACTTTTATTTCGGCATCACGGCAATACTCAAATGTGCCGTTACTTTGAGAACGGATCACCTTAAGTACGTCATAATAGATTTCCGGTATCTTGTTTGTATTTGCATCGGCTGCATACAATTTGCCGTCCGCAAGCAATTTGAAAAGTGTATATAATTCGCTCCATTCAGCCATACTTTCTGTCATTTGTTTTTTCTCCTTTTCAAGTTGTTTAACAGGGCAAGTTTTTTACTGTGTCAATATGTATACACTTTGATTATTATATTTTGTGGTGAATGCTTGCAATTCTTTATCTTCACATATCAAATAAATTGATTGAGGGGATAAATTTAGGAAATCATCAATAACACTCAATTTTGCATCATCATAAGAATCATATTCAATAAATTGTATTCCACCAGTATAATGACTTCTGCATTCACTGCAGGTTTCTCGGAATGTTAATGATGTATCAAGTTTGAAATTCATAATTTCAGTGCGTAATCCTATATCACCACCACATTCAATATCGGATTTCAAAAACACCTTATTGTTTTCTATCTCAATTAAGTATAGTGTTTCGAAGTCCATTATACTCTGAATGTATTTTTCTTTGGTGACTTCCTGCATAATTTACCTCCAATTCTGGAAAATAACATCATTGTGATATTCTAAAAAATCTTTTGTCGGAGCAAATTTTTCCGGTAATATAATCACTTGATTATTATAGCATTTGAAAAATGAATTTACAGTATTTCCATCACAAATATCAGTTAAATCTTGTGAAATATGAATTTTATAATCTGGTGTAACAGTAATAAATCCTTTATCAAATGCTCTGTCATGCAATGCATTAAGACATAATCCATTTCTTGGGTTAGTTCTGTCAATTTCATTACTATTTGCCCACGGCTTTATATGACTTGCAATCAATAATGATGTGTTGCTTAAACCAGTAATACAACAAGCGTTGCCGTAAGAAGATAATACTGCATTTCTGAAAAAGCTTTGATTAACTCTTTGCTTTACTGTTGCTATTCTGAATTTTCCGACAGGAGTGTTATTAATCAAGTCCTTATCTTCCAAATTATTTCCTTGCAACTCAGCAATTAGTTTTTCGCTTTCATAGGCTAACTCGTCCCAGCGACCATTAAATTCGTCCCAGATTTCTTTATCTAATTTACTCGCATTTGTTAATCCAGATATTCCCTGTGCTTTTAGTGTATCATCAAAACTGCCGAAATTACCTATTTTCATATTTACGGCACTTGGGGAACGTCCGATTAAATTTGCAATTTTAATAACATCAGGATGATTTTTAGAAGAACGCTGGAATGGTATTTTACAGTATAAATTAAATACGATTATCTCCTCTTTTCGTGTCCATTTATTCTGCATAGTCAAGCCTCCTAAAATTTAGTGAAACATATTTAAATAATGGAATAATTATATAAATATAGAAAAAACAGTTATAGCCCATTTGCTTATATGCCGCTTCAAGCGGTATATCTTTGAAAACATAATTTTTCGGAAATCCCTGTAAAGCCAAACATTCATACGGGGTAAGCTTTCTTATTCCGAAATTGTCACGAATGATCGGAACTCTGTCGGGATATGTTCCCATATTTGCTTTCAGCGTAGGGGAGATAACATATTTTCTGTTTGCAACACCGCTGTCATCTATTCTGTAAATTCCCGATTTGTCCGGCATTCTTTTATTGAGTGTTTCGTAATACCTGTTGCCCCGACCGTAGTAATAAATATCACTGTGCTTTACGGAACGGTCGATTATATCGTCGATTTCGCAGGTAAGAGGCATTTCGTCGGGAAATGAAAAAGCATTCATTATATCATAATCTTTGAATGCGGCAATAAAAGTACGCTTTCTGTCCTGTGGGATATTGCCGTGGGTGCTTGCGTTAAGAACTGAATATTTTATACCGTAATTCATTGACGCAAGAGTGTTATGTATAGTAATAAATGTCTTACCGTTATCGTGATATATAAGATTGCGAACATTTTCAAGCAGAATTATTTCAGGTTTCATTATATCGGCAATACGGGCTATTTCAAAGAACAGATTACCTCTCGGATCATTAAATCCACGTCGGTAACCCAGTAATGAAAAAGACTGACAGGGGAATCCCGCCGCAAGTATATCCGCTTTGGGAATATCCCTTGCATTCACGTTTCTGATATCTCCCTCAACGGGAATATTGCCGCCGAAATTGTGACGGTATGTTATACAGGCATATTTGTCCGATTCATTTGCCCATACAACATCAAATCCTGCTTGTATAAAGCCGAGGTCGATTCCGCCTATTCCCGAAAACAGGCTTACAACAGTTTTACTCACGGCTTCTCACCGCTGCTTCGATGATGTCAGCACATTCGGTCAGGTTCTTTTTTACATCTTTTCCCCAAAATCGAATAACTGTCCATCCCTCTGCTTTGAGTGTTTCGTTAACCTCACGGTCACGCTCCATATTACGCTCTATCTTAGGTATCCAAAACTCTTGGTGAGATTTAAAATCCTTTTTGCGTTCTTCCCAGTTGTAGCCGTGCCAGAATTCTCCGTCACAAAATACAGCAATCTTTTTGCCGATGAACACAATATCGGGTTTTCCGCAAATTGACGTTACATTCTTTCTGTAACGAAGCCCTCTCGACCAAAGCTCTTTCATAAGCATAACTTCGATCTTTGAGCCTTTGCATTTGACTTGCTGCATATTGTAACTTATCTGTTCGCGTGTTTTCCTGCTCATATTATATTACCTTTGCTTTTGCATACTATATCAATTTAAGTATAACATAAGCTCCCATAAAATTCAAGATGTTATTTTGAATGTTTCGCATATTGTGACATAATATTGGATTATGCGGGTATCCTGCGGCGCAGCCGCCCACTTAGCTTTGATCCCGTCAAAGCTAACCCCTTAGTACTTTTGACAAGGCACAAGACCTCATCAAAAGAACACGGGGCTCTCCGAGGGGGAGTTTCGCTGTTTGCGAACAGCGGGCAGCCGTTCCCTCTGCACTCCCCGATAACGGAAAAAGAGAAAATCCGTATCACGCCCGATACGGATTTTTAAATAATATAGGGATAGGATATTCTTTCGGATTATCGTTCCCGACCGTTATTTCCGAAAATGTAATTCAGCGAATAACCGTCAAGGCGTTTGTCCACGATCCTGTCAAAATCAATTTTCAGCTTGCCGCAGATAAATCTGCCGATTTCATACAGCGTATCGATCAGACCGTTCAGCAATTTGTTATTCTTGCTGAGTTTCTCATTTTCTCCCGACAGCCTCTCGTTCGTTTCGGTTAAATCGGTGTTCAGAGAATTTGCATTGTCAAGCTTTTGGTTAAGCTTGGAGATTTCATTCCGATAAGCTTCCGAGCTTGTTTCACTTTCACTTTGCAGCTTGCTTATTTCCTTTTCGGAAGCTTTTTTGTGATGCGAGTATTCTTCTCTGATCTCTGCTTCGGATTGCCGCACTTCCGCCAATTTGGAGTTAAGATAAGAATTGCTCTTTTTATAGTTTTCGAGAACCTCGTTTATTTCTTGCTGCTCTGATCTCATTTGCTCGGCTTCCTTGAGTGCTTTTTGGGCTCTTTGAAAAAGCGGATCGACTTCCGATGCTTTGGCGAAGGCTTTGTAGCTGTCGTGCTTTGCGTATTCTTCGTGTTCGGAGATCTCCTTTAATTTTTCTTTGATAGACTGCTCTTTTTCGGAAATATGGCTTTCCCTTTCAGCAAGCTGTTCACGGCTTTTATTAAGCTGCTCTTCCCGTGAATTGAGAGCTTTTTCTCTGGCGGAAAG